>ENA-OPZZ01000136-OPZZ01000136.1-human-gut-metagenome-genome-assembly--contig:-NODE-136-length-56746-cov-19.380879_pt1 | contig 56746 bp, 65 predicted proteins | sample MGYA00242487_ERZ504511 | MGnify/ENA primary metagenome ERZ504511 (study PRJEB26092, sample SAMD00036241) | human gut metagenome | host: Homo sapiens | study: EMG produced TPA metagenomics assembly of... | reverse complement strand
AAGAAACAAATGATGGCACAGCATCAGATCACAAAATGACACAGACGGGCATGGGCACTGATGCAGTTGATACATCATTTACTGTACATCAGGGGGATGCTTCATTACAGATTGATTTACAGAAGTCATCTGGCAGTAAGAATGTATTGCCATATGCAAAACAAGAGTTTATCAAGAAAGTTGAAGAGTTAAAGAAAGTTCTATCTCTGTTCCAAAGATTGGAATTAGCTATAGTTCAACAATTACATTTAGTCTTTTACTGTTAAACGAAATATTATGGATTTTGATGTTGCGGCATCGAGAATCGAGAGATATGACGCTGTAAATGGTAAGTTGCTGCAAGTGCTGGATGCAGATGCACTTATTGTAGAAAATCCTGAGAATATGCTTGTAGTTTCTTTATTGGAGAGTGTTCCGGAGTTTAGTTCTGATGATGCAGAATTTATTCTTGAGGTGGTTGATCAGTATCTCGCATTAATCGAAGGTACGGATGAAGAAAAAAAGAAGATTGTCCGTAGATATGCAACTGTTATAGTAGAGGACTTAAGAAAACAGATATATGCGTCAAAGGAAGAAAGCACTGAGTTTGTATTTAACGTTCAGAAAGACCTTATTGTATTCAAATCATTTGCGAAGAATATGAAGGAAAATGGACGATTGAATTTTAAGAAGGAAGTGCCAGATAAGAAAAATATTAAGCAATATTTGTTTGAAGGATATAAGAAATCATACTATGCAGAGAATGCATTTGATAGTGATGATGAGAGAAGGTTGTCTGTGGTATTAGAAGAGGATTCAGAAGTTATTAGATTTATAAAGCCACCTTTGAATCAGTTAGGACTATTTTATAAGGCGGCAAAACAGTATAATCCTGATTTCTTAGTAGAGACGGCTGACAAGAAATATATGATTGAAGTGAAGGCTGCAAATCAAACAGATAATGAAGATGTACAGGAAAAAGCAAAGGCTGCAATTAAGTGGTGCGAATGTGCATCGCAGGTGGATGCGGACGGAAAGACTTGGGAGTACCGCCTAGTGCCAGGGGATAAGATTATAGTAGGCAATACATTCAAATATGTAATTAGTATGGCAATTCCTGTTGTAGTAGACGGAGAACAAACGGAGGTTGTAGATGGCTGATATAAAGGATTTTAAACATGCTATTGTTCGACAGAAGATTTTAGATGCGGTACGAAAAGACTTAATAGGACCAACATCAGATTGTGAACAATTGAATGAAGTACCAACGAGTAGTTATATTACGGGATTATTATATCCTGCTGATACAGATGTAACGGAAGATGAAAATTACAATGATGTAGAGTTTACAGAAAAGAATTTCGATGCTGATGGAGAAACTTTGGAGGCAGGAATTTTTGAAGAAGAGGAACCAGAGGATAGAGTAAAAGGTGGTTTTCAGAAGCCGTCTTCTATAGGTGTATCTTTCTATGTCTCTGATGATGTTCAAAAGGTTAATGCTTATATTAATTGGGGAAAGTATTATGCAGAACAGGTGCAGGGTGAAGTAATAGATGAAAACTTGGAAGAAGATGCAGAGAATAAGAAAAAGAAGAAACATACCATATATATTCGTGAGCAGATGAATGATGTTGTGGAAATCGATTTTAATCTGATGGGGCGTTCGAAGCAGATTCCACTTGAGTCTAATGGAAACGTCTATATTTATGTTATGAAGATGCAGTTAGACAATGGATACAAGATGGTATCGGTTTATTTGCATAATAATGATAAGTCAGATGGCGATGAAAAAGAATATGCAAAGGTAATGTTCCAGGTGGAGATGCTCATAGCAGATGATTTGATGAGTCCTATTTTTGTACCAGAATATCTCTGTAGAAAAGTTGAATTAGAGGATGAATATTATTATAAAGGCAGACCAGTTTATGCAAGAGGAAGAGGTTGTGCTGCTACTTGGGAAAAGAAAGCAGAAGAGATAAATGCAACTGCTATAAAATCATCATTTATTCCAGATTATGAAATTCCAAGTGTAAGTGCACAGATAGATGATATGCCGGAGCATGCCTTTTCGATGTTTCAGATGGGCTTACCAAAGAAAAAGTCAGAAGTTATTCAGAATCTTCGTACATTGACAGAAATGTATGGAAGTTGGATTACAGATGCATTGACAAACGACGAAGCTATGCATGATGATAAATTTAAGGCAACAGGTCAGACTATTATTGATAAATGCAATGATGCAAATCGTAGGATGAATGCTGGAATTGATTTGATTGAAAACAATGATAAGGTATATCAAGCGTTTGTATTTATGAATCAAGCAATGTATTTACAGAGAAGTATTACAGCTTTTTCAAAAGATTATGGTAATGGCATTCCTTGCAGCTTAAGAGATTATATGACTGATATGCCAGAAAAAGGAAGAAGAAAGATCACAGTGAGTGGAGACCATTCCAGATTGCATTTGTTCTTTTGAATTTGTATGGGATTATGGATGGTGAGTCTCCGGAACGAAATATTGTTGATTTATTATACTTCCCTACTGGTGGTGGTAAGACAGAGGCATATTTAGGGCTGATTGCTTTTACTATAGCATATAGGAGACTGACAGCTTCAGATGAAACCGATTATGAGAAAGATGGTGGAGTAACAGTATTTTTAAGGTACACGCTTCGTTTACTTACAACTCAGCAGAGAGACAGACTGATGCGTCTTATTGTTGCAATGGAACAATTGCGTGAGAAGAATGAAAAATTATATGGTAAGGAAAGAATTTCAATTGGATTCTGGGTTGGAGGTAATGTTACCCCAAATAAATTTAGCGAATATAGCGATTCTGATCAATTTAAGAAGAAAGAATTTATAAGGAAGCTTACAAAGCAGATTATTAAATGCCCTTATTGTGGTAAGGAAATCACACGGGATGAATATGACATCAATGAAAAGGGAAAGTATGTCAAAATTCACTGTGCAGATAAGAATTGTATGTTTTCGTTAAAAACAGGAAGAACCATACCGGTTTATCTTGTTGATGAGGAAATTTATGCAAAGTGTCCTACTGTGATTATTTCGACTGTAGATAAATTTGCGAGACTTCCATGGTCTGAACGAGTTGGTTTGCTATTTGGCAGAACAGATAGATATTGTAGTAGATGTGGACATATTGCTATTGGAGAAAAGCATGCAGGAAGACATAATGCAGATGTCGCAGTGGGATTGGAAAGGGCTGAAACGGTTGCATGTAAACCATTCTATCCTCCTGAGCTAATTATACAGGATGAGCTTCATTTAATTACTGGTCCTCTTGGAACGATTTATGGTGGATATGAAACTGTTGTAGAAGAGATGTGTTGTATTGAGAAGAATGGAAAGAAGATTCGACCTAAGTATATTGTTTCAACAGCAACTATTAGAAATGCTGGGGAACAGATTAAGTTCCTTTATGGGAGAAATGAATTTGCACAATTTCCGCCAAGTGGCTTTGATACAAGAGATTCATTTTTTATTAAGGAAGTACCGCTTCCAGCTGAAAATTTAGTTGATGCTTCAGAAGAAAAAATCAGTAGAATGATTAGTGATGGAAAAAAGCCATTTCGTCAATATGCTGGTATATGTGCGAGCGGACAATCTGTAAAAACAACTCTTATTCGTTTGTATTCGATTATTTTGCAAACAGCACTAGATATAGCAAAGGAACCGGAATATGAGGATTATATTGATCCATATTACACATTGATTGGGTACTTTAATAGTATTCGAGAATTGGGTGGTGCAGTGCGCCTTCTTGACGACGATATAGCAAGCCGTATTCGTGTTGTAAAGAATAAATATAATAGCTCAGAACAGAGGTATCTCAGTTTTGAGGGAAAGAAGGAAATTACATCTCGCATACCTTCATGGGATATTGCGCAGATTCTTGAAAAGTTAGCAATTTCTTATGATAAAAACAAGGAGAAGCAAGGCTGTTATGATGTTGTTATTGCAACTAATATGATAGCGGTAGGTATGGATGTTGACCGTTTAGGACTTATGTCAGTTGTAGGTCAGCCAAAGCAGAACTCTGAATATATTCAGGCAACAAGCCGTGTGGGTCGACAGCATCCTGGAATTATTTTTACTGTTTATAATCCTTACAGACCAAGGGATTTGTCTAATTATGAGAATTTTGTTGGTTTCCACTCACAGATGTATAGATATGTAGAAGGAACTACAGCAACGCCATTTGCGGCTAGAGCTAGAGACAGAGTATTACATGCATTGGTAGTTTCTTTACTAAGATTACAGGTAGAGACGATGGCTGATAATGGTGGAGCATCAAACATTAATGATATTTCTGATGAACAAATCAAAGATATAAAAGACAAAATTCTTGAGCGGGTTAAGATAACTGCACCATCGTCTTATGTAGATACAGAGAAAGAAATGGATGAGTTTATCAATACTTGGAAGAACATTGCAAAAGACGAAAAGCTATATTATTTTGTTCCAGCAGTAGCTGATGATAAGAAGAGGCTGCTTACATACTATGGCGAATATTATGGAGACAAAGAAAAACCAACACTAAGTTCTATGCGTGATGTTGAGCAATCATCAACAGTTTTTTATTGGGAGGGTGTCTGATGAATTTTTATAAAAAATTGGGCGAGATTCGTCCGAATCAGTTAATAACTACATATGGACCAGGCTCGATAATGGATGCTGTAAATGATTCATTGACAGTTTTAGATATAGAGTACTGGGATACTAACAATATTGGTAAAGAAATTAGAGATGCAAGATTGGCTAGTTATATGAATGTTCGACGATTTTTTATGCCAAAGACAGGTGGAAAAGAGGATATTCCAGTTGTGTCATTTCCATACTACCATGTGTGTTCAAAGGGAACATGTAAATTCTTATTTGATATGAGAGATTACTTTGATATGGACCAGTACAAAAAGAATCAAGGTGAAGTGAAATGCCCTAAGTGTGGATTTCCAGCATACCCTTCGAGATTTATAACAGTATGCGAAGATGGGCATATGGACGATTTCCCTTGGAGATGGTGGGTACATCATGGAGAAACAAGTTGTAAAGAAGATATGTACCTAAAATCAATGGGCAATACTTCATCACTTGCCGAACTACGTGTTGAGTGTAATTGCGGTGCAAGGAGAGTTATGTCTGGGGCAATGCAAAAGGAAAAATTTGCAGGCTTATGTTGTTCAGGAAACCATCCACATAGACCAGGAGCAAAGGCAAAAATTTGTAAGAAGAGTGTAATACCTAGCCAGCGTGGTGCATCTAATGTGTATTTTACAGTCACAAGAAATGCAATATCAATTCCGCCTTGGACAAATCCTATTAATGATATCATGGGTGCACAAAGAGCTACTATTGAAACATTGGTAGAGGCTATGGGAGAAGAGGCAGGTCTTTCATTTGCTTATCAGAAGTATTTTGGAGATAAATATTCTTATGAAGACTTTAAAGCTGCCTATGATAGATTAAGCCAAAATATTAAAGAGTTTACTGAACTTAAAGAAATGGAGTATGCAGCTATTACGCATCATGAGGATGTCGAGTATCAACATGATGTTAAGTACTTCAAAGCAGAAGAAGTTGCTTTGAGTGAAAGTTTAGAAGAGTATATTTCTAGGATTATTAAAATACATAGATTACGTGAAGTACGAGTTTTGACAGGTTTTACAAGATTGGAAGCACCAGAACCAGAAGTGGATGAGCAGTCACATATCGTAAAATTGAAGTGCTCTTCGGGAGAAAAATGGCTTCCGGCAGTCGAAATCAATGGTGAAGGTGTATTCATTGAATTAAATAAGGAAAAAATAAACCAGTGGATGCAGATAGAGACTGTGAAATTTCGTTCTGATAAATATGAGGAATGTTATGCAGCATATTGTCAGAAAAAAGGATGGGAGAATTTTAAACCAAGAAATGCAGAGTATGTGTTGTTACATACACTTTCACATATGTTGATTAAGGAAATGTCTATGCAGTCAGGATATTCATCATCTGCATTACATGAACGCATTTATAGTAGTGAAAATATGTGTGGAATTTTAATTTACACAGGTGCGGCGGATAAGGAAGATTCACTAGGTGGACTTGTTGAACTTGGCGGAATGAATAAGTTTTTGCCGCTTTTAAAAGGGGCACTGGAGAATGGTTTAACATGTACAACAGACCCAGAATGCTTTATGAAGAATCCGACGAGTGAGAGATTAAATGGGGCTGCCTGTCATTCTTGTACTATGATATCAGAAACTGCATGTGAAAATGGTAACCGCCTACTTGATAGAGCATTAGTTGTACCGGTACCGGAGCATGAGGAAATGGGATATTTCAGAGAATTGGTGAGAGATTTATGTGGAATACAAGTGTAAAAATTGAGTACATTGCAGGGCTGATAGTAGATGCACTTGAAAATTATTCTGTTAATAGAGAGAAAGCACAGTTTCGTCTTGTGATTGAAGAACTTAGAAATCATTTTACTAATTGTTCGGAAGAGGAGATAACAGATATAATCAGCCTTTGTATGAAGATGTATTCGTCAAAGAAAATTGAACACGCAGAACTTGTCCTTACTGCACCAGATTCATTCCGTGTGAAAGCATTAAGAACCAAAGATACAATGCGTAATATGATAGAGAATACGGAAAAGAGTCTTACTATAACTGGTTATTCAATCTCAGATTATTTTGCCGAAATGCTCGATGTTATTATTAAAAAAAGCCAGCAAGGAGTATATGTTCGTATATATGTGAATGATATAGAAAAGCAGAAAGAAGCACTTGACAGGCTGATGTCATATCGTTCGAGATTCTTACAGATATATGAATATCAAAAGCAAGAAGATGACAAGATGGCAGCATTGCATGCGAAACTTATTGTATCAGATGTAAAGAAATCACTGGTGTCGTCAGCTAATCTTTCATATCACGGAATGCAAGGAAATATTGAAATGGGATTCTTGATTGAATCCCATGATAAGGCAAAGCAGATTGAAGAAGTTATGAAAGAAATGGTAAGGATGAAAGTATTCTCAAAATTAAGAGAGTAGGTGTTGTTTTGCGAAAATTAGAAATGAAATATTTTAACACATACTATTTTTGTTCAATAATTCAATATATTATTGAGGACTCTAGCTTGGATTATGCTAGAACATTGGCAGAATTTACAGAACCGTTAAGTGAATGTGAAAGAGAAAATTTTTCTAAAGAATCGTATCTTCATAGCTTTGTAGATTTTGCTGTGGAAAGAATTCTTTTCGAACAAAATAAGTATATGGCATTAGATGTTGAGAGTGCTATTGATGCAGATAGATTTGAAAATGTAATTGGTAAAAAACATGAAGTATTCTATAGATATGGATACAAATACACTACATTCGAATTGGCGATTATGCATTATCAAGGATGCATTGAAAAAATGGAAGATTGGATTGCAAAAAATATAACTCCAGATGAGTTTGAAGCTTTGGATGTTGCCACACAATATACTAATTATCTTGAGGACAATTATTATGATGTGATTGATTGTATTAAGAACGAAGTAGTCTATTTGCTGTTTCAGAACAGAGAGTTTTTGATGCATTTTAATATATTTATGTCAGATGTGCTCCCAGGGAAGTCAGATAGAAAAAATGTTCCACTATGGGTAAAACGTGCAGTCAAATATAGAGACCGTTGCAAATGTGTTATGTGTCAAAAGGATCTATCCGGAATCATGGATATTGAGGAACAATATGAGAATCAATACGATCATATTGTTCCTTTAGAAGATGGTGGACTCAATGATGTATCAAATATGCAATTGATGTGTAGTAAATGTAATAAAGAAAAGGGAATAAACATTTATACAAATAATATATATCATTTTTATTATGATAATTAATGAGAAAGAAGGTTTCATAGGATGGAGCAGAAAGAATTACAGGTAACATTTGATATAAATACAATAGATCACTTGGGGGTAAAACTATATTCAACGATTCCACCAATGATTGCAGAGTTGGTATCAAATGCTTGGGATGCTGATGCAAATAATGTTTATATAAACTTTAAAAATGAAGGTGAGAAGACTATTACTGTTTCTGATGACGGCATTGGAATGACATTTTCTGAATTAAATGATTATTTTTTGAAAATTGGAAGAAATCGTAGAGTTGAAATGCATAAAGATGAAACTGATGGTGGAAGAAAAGTGTTAGGTAAAAAGGGGCTTGGAAAGCTGTCAATGTTTGGAATAGGTAAAAAAATTACGATTTCAACTGTTAAATCTGGCATCAAGAATACTTTTGTAATGGACTATGAGCAGTTAAAAGATTGTGAGGGAAATGTATATAAGCCTACAGTTATTGATTATTGTATTAAAACTGACGAAAAAAATGGAACCTCTTTTTTTATTGAGCATTTATCAAGAAAGTCGGATTTTGATATTGAAAGACTACATAGAAATTTGCAAACTAGATTCCATATTTATTCAGATAAATTTGTTGTACATATAAATGATGATGAAAAATATGAAATTAATTCAAATGATATCCCGGAGGATAAATGTCAGTTTGTATGGAAATTTCCAGAAGATTTTGAAAAAGATTTTGATACGGAAACTTATAAATTCAAAGATTTATTCGAATTTGGCAAAGTTAAAGGAGTACAAGGAAAGATATATACATCACAAACACCATTGAATAAGGATGTTCAAGGAATAGTATTATTTTCAAGAGGAAAACTTGTTCAGGAACATAGTTCATTTGATGATAGAGCAAACGATAATTTTTTTCAATATATGTCAGGAAGTTTTGATGTAGATTTTATAGACAATAGTTTTGACGTTGATAATTGCTCTACAGATAGAAAATCTCTTGCGTGGGATATAGATGAGAATGAGGAGTTATTTAAATTACAAGAACTTATAAAGAAACTTGTGTCTATAGCTCAAAAGAAGTGGAGGGAGCAAAGAAAAGCGGAAAAGAAAAGGAAAGTATCTTCTCATGGTTATGATGTAGACGAATGGATAAAAGCTCTCAATCCAGCAGAAAGACCTTTAGCACAGAAGTTAACAAATGCAATTATTGAAAATGATGATATTGCTGAGGATATAGCAGCAGATTATATTGGATGTATTAAAGATATGTATAGCTTTGAGGGATTTAAACAATTTACTGCAGAGTTAGATGAATTACAAGAATTAGATAATGAGCATGCTATAAAATTACTTACAGACTGGAACACTATTGAAGCGAAAGAATATGCCAAGATTGCTATAGGTAGAGTAAAGACTATTGAACAATTTGAAAAATTTATACAGACTAATGCATCTGAGAGAGATGTTATCCAAAAATTTCTAGAAGAATTTCCATGGCTGTTAGATGCAAAGATGTCAAAGTTTGAAAGAGAAATTACCTATACAAAGTTATTGAAACAAAAATTTAATGATGAATCTATATTACCAGAAAGTAATAGAAGATTGGATTTTTTGTGTACAAATAGTGCAGGTGTTATTCATGTTATAGAATTAAAAAGACCAAGGATAAAATTGACAATGAAAGAGATACAACAAATTTGCGAGTATGTAGAGTTTATAGAAACACAGTTTCCGCAAACCCAGGGAAATGTGAAGGGATTTTTGATATCTGATAATATGACATATGAACCAGGAGCAAATAAGTATAGAAAAGGATTAGAAAAAGAGGGTATTTTTATTAAATCATATTCGGATTTGCTTGCAGAAGCAAGAAGATATAATGATGATTTATATAAAATGTATGAAGACATAAGCATGAAAAAGAATAATAAATCTGATAAATAAGGATATATAATGTAGTTAAAGAATAAGTTTATTACTTTGAATGAGCTTGTGAATTTAATTGATAGTAAACATAAAACAATAAATGATAGAATCTGTTTTTGAATACGAAAAAGCTTAATTATATATTGAGATAGTTTTATCAATCATAAAATAAAGAAGGAGTGAATTCATGGACATAAAGCAGCTAATTGGTGAAACCACAGATTATGACAAAAAGCTTGCTCTTGAAGAGAAGAAACCTAAAAGTTGGTGCAAGAGCATCAGTGCGTTTGCTAATTGTTTTGGTGGCAAGTTGATATTTGGTGTATCTAACAATAGTGAATTAGTGGGACTTGCTGATGCAGAAAGTGATGCGGAGAAAATTAGTGAAGCAATAAAAATACATTTGAATCCAATACCAGAGTTTAAGCTTTCGTTTGAAAAAGATGGGGACAAGATTTTTGTTATTGTAGAAGTTATGAAAGGGCAGCAGACACCATACTATTATGAGGGAGACGGGCAACTTGTCGCATTTATGCGTATAGGAAATGAAAGTGTTCCAGCGACTCCTTCACAACTAAGAGAACTGGTTCTTCGTGGTAGCGGTGAAAGCTATGATAGCCTGAAATCAAGATATGATTTTGACAATATGTCATTTACAAAATTGAAATCAGTATATAAGCAGAGAACGGGAAATACATTTGAAGATACAGATTATGAATCATTTGGATTGATTGATGAAAAAGGGAATCTAACGAATGCTGGAGCACTTTTGGCAGATGAATCACCGGTACGTCATTCCAGATTGTTTTGTACAAGATGGAATGGACTTACTAAAGCATCAGGAATAGTGGATGCACTTGATGATAAGGAATATACTGGCAGTCTTGTCACGTTGTTGCAGGCAGGAACTGATTTTGTGAGAAATAATTCCAAGAAAGCATGGCGTAAGGTTGGTGACGGCAGAATTGAAATGCCTGATTATCCGGATAGAGCAGTGCTTGAAGGTGTAGTAAATGCATTGATTCATAGAAATTATCTGGAGATAGGTAGTGAAGTCCATATAGATATGTTCGATGATAGAATTGAAATATATTCACCCGGTGGAATGGTAAGTGGAATATCTCTTGAGGGGAAAAATCTATTGAAAATTCCGTCAAAGCGAAGAAATCCGATATTAGCTGATATATTTAGCCGTTTAAAATATATGGAGCGTAGAGGTAGTGGATTTAAGAAGATATTGGCAGATTATGAGGGACAAGTAGAATTTGATGAGACCAAGATGCCAGTCTTTGATGCAGATAATGATGATTTTACATTGACTTTGTATAATCTGAATTATGGCACTAATTATGCAACACAGGTGAATGAAAATGTCATAGAAAATGTCATAGAAAATGTCATAGAAATTTCGGAAGAAAAAATGAAGCAGTTAATGCCAGAGTATTCTAAGAAGAAGCTTACTAAAGCATGTGACATCCTAAAAATGATTTCCGAAAATCCGAATATTTCTATTGATGAATTAAGAATAGCCTTAGATGTCACAGATAGAACAATTGCTAGATATATATCCGAATTAAAGGATAAAGGTATCATAGAACGAAAAGGTCCAGATAATGGTGGTAAATGGAAAATTAAGTAAGTGAATGACAGTAAATATGGCACTCAATGTGACACCCAAACTTTTACTCAAGAATATTCCAAAGTTAGTCTCAACGAAGTCTCACGAGATTTGAGACTGAGGAGGTTCAAAATCATGGACATAAGCAAAAGGAATTGGAAATTATTTCGAGAAAGATTATCAGGCAGGTTTATTAGGAAATAGATAAAATGTATGAGAAGAATGCACTAAATAATTTTAAAGATGTATTGGGAAAATATTGCGCAATTAATCAGTTTGTTGAATTGTCAAAAAGGTGTTTTTTGGTTGAACATCAAAACGAGATACAGAAAAGGGATACATTTGTGAAGTTAGCAACAGAATATGCAGTAACTCTGACAAATTATGATGCAGATTCGATGGTTTGCGAAATATGCAGAAGTTATATTGTTAATGTTCATTTGTGTTTTGTAGCATTTTTGAAAGATGTATGCCGGCAGATAAATAAATACGGAAAGAATGAATATAAACCGAGAATTCAAGAAGAGTCATATTTATCATGTGCAGTCAGAAATATTTGTGGTAATAACTTATCTGATGATATGAAACCTTTGTATGAGTTATGTGAATACTATCGACTGATAAGAAATACTTCGGTTCATGATTTATGTGAGGTTGATTCTCATGAAAAAGAATATCGTAAATTACAAAAGTATAATTTTAAGACCGAGGCTAAATTTTCAAAGCTAGTAGCACCAAATAAATATGAAGAAATATCATTCGATGATTTTGTTATGTTTTCTAGATCTTGTGTTGAATTGGCAACATACATTTTTGAGAAAATGGCTTATGATTATACTAAAATAGCTTTGGATATTCCAGATAAGCAAATAAGTAAATGGCGGAAATATAGTAAAAACCGTCAAGAGAAAGCGCTTTGCTTGTACATAAAGACCTTGTATAAGGTGGATGAAGAGTTCATAGAGCAAATACCAAAACTTCTTAACATGATTATTGACCCGATAGTCTAATGGTAGGGCGTCCCCCTTCATAAGTGCATTTGCAACAGTGTACTTATGAAGGGGAAAGATGAGGTTCGAATCCACATCGGGTCTTTTTATAGATATTACTAACGAAAATGCAGGAGAGAGGTGTTAATGATGGCGAGTTCTTATTATCAAAACTTAATTAAACGTGTTTTAGAAGCATCTACAACGGATAATTGGGAAATAGCAGTGCGGGAATGGGATATTGTTGATTGTGAAGAAGATGAGGAACATGCATCAGAATGTGTATGTGGAAAAGAGAATCTGAGATACTTATTTACGATTAGAAATAGAGAAACAGGTAGAAGTTTATACCCGATAGGATCTTCTTGTATAGAAAAATTTGAGCGAGATGATTTAGATTATGAAGTAGATGTTCAAATGGATATGTATCGTTTAGCGCATGCTATGGAAAGAGGGGAACGAATAGAATTAACTTCAAAATACTTTTCGAAGAAATTACTATATGCATTGTATGAAGAAGGAGCATTTGCACCCAATAAATATAATAGGTATGATGGAACAAATAATTATCAGTTTATGTTGGATATGTTCAATAAAAGAAATAAGAGTGAGATTACAGAACAGCAGCATAGAAAGATAAGAGGTTTGATAGCATATTCTATCAAGCCATTTTTAAGAGAACGACTAAAATATAAGTGAAGTTTATATAAATAACAATAGAAACAAATAGTAATTTAGCAAAAGGCATGATTTATCAGATTTTTACTGACGATTGTAGCAGAAAGTAAAGTATACCTGAGCAAACAAGTTAAGAGAAATCTTGCAAAGGCAATCGATTTTATTCAGTACATAGAAATTGGTCGTGGTACTGCCCATTAGTACCACAAAACTTTTTCTTGCAGAAATATTGGACGTAGATTATAATTTCCATAGGTGGACAAGCAAACCGACAGAAAATTATTCTGTGAGTAGTAAAAGAAACCTGCAAGCCACCTGAACTACACACAATAATGAAAAAATGCAATGGTACTGGATTGGTACTAAAAATATGTGAAACGAAAAATAACGTGTGGAAAAAGTATAGATTATCAATACAAAACAGTATAGATAACCACATTAAAATAACCTACATCAAACCAAACTTTGCGAGTTTGAATAGTTGGAGCTAAGCTGTAAAGCCTTTGTTTACAAGGGTTTTACAGCTTTTCCTTTATAGGATTGCATTTTCATTATTTTTCTTCAACTGTTCTGTGATAGATTGCTGTATGTTGATTGCTGGTATAATTAGCAATGCTTTCAGTAGCAGATTGTACTTGTAATATTCCAGTCAGTTTTTTAGCAACTTCAAGATTCGTATTTGGATACAGATGACCATAAGTGCCGAGTGTTGTCTGTATTTTTTCATGTCCTAAACGTTCCTTGATAAGTAAAGGATTTTCGCCCATGCTGATAAGCAATGAAGCGTGTGAATGTCGCAAGGCATGAATTTTAATACGATGAACACCAGCTAAATTTGACAACTTTTCCAAAGCTCTGGGAAGCGTTGTTTTACTGGTTGGAGTTCCGTTATAACTTAGTACAAGTGGACAATCGGGAAGAACCTGTTGCTGAACACTTTGCCAAGCCTTTAGCTCATTGAGTGTATCTGAATCAATATAAATAGTACGGATACTTGCCTGTGTTTTCGGCTCAACGAATTTATAGTCCGTCATTGTTCGGTAATATAATGTTTTGGTAATGCTAAGCAAGCCTGTTTCAAAATCTATGTCTGACCAATATAATGCTGACGCTTCGCCAATTCGCATACCAGTCATAAATAATAACCAGAACGATATAAACAGATAATGTTCATAATAGTCTTTCTTACAGAGTAAGGAAATAACCTTTTGAAATTCTTCTAATGTCCAGAAATCAACTTTGGTTTTCTTGCTTTTGATATTGCCTATCATACGAGAAGGATTTTTCTTCGCAATTCCAAGAACAATAGCTCTGTCAAATGCGATAGAAAGCATTCCCTGTACGATACGAATGTAATTAGGGCTAAAATCTTTTGCAAGTTTCAACTGCCAGTTTTGAACATGGATAGGTTCGATTTCGTCTGTTTCCATTTTGTAGAAATAGGAAAAATGTTTCTTGATGGTAGTAGCACGATTAAGATAAGTGCTTTCTTTTACCTGTGTTTTATACCATGGCAGGTAGGTTTCTTCTATAAATTGCTGAAAAGAAACGCCATCTTTTTTTGTTGTTAATTCTTCGGTAGAAGCTAACACCAGTTTTGAATATTCTTCCTTTGCTTCTTTTTTCGTTCTGAATCCACTTCGGTATTTCTGTATCTGTTTTCCGGTAATGGGATTGTAGCCTAAATTAGCTCTGAAATAATAAGTTCCGTTATCTGCTTTCTTAATAGGGTCTTTTGCCATGATTTCACTCCTTACATGATATGCAAGAAGTACAATCAATCGTTTGTGTCTGATAATGTAATCCCTAATAATTCTTCCACGGCTTCTTTGGGTACTCTGTCCAATTTACGGGATTGGTAATAAGTATGCCCTTTTTCAATCATAAGTTTTTTTGCTTTTCTTATGATGTCTGCCGAGAAAGAAGTTCCATAACCTAGTGCTATGAGGTCTTTTTTTGTTACGGTAATCATAATCCTCCTTTCCATAGACCAGATAAGGAAATCTCAATATCTTGTCTATCAGTATATCAAATGATGAGCAAAAAAGCTCTATTAAGATGATTTTTTCTTGCAAAATCGTTGTTAGATAGTTTTACAAGCAATCAGACGGCTTCGGCAAGCTCCGCTGGTATCTCAACCATTCCCATTCCTGTGGGCTGAACCGTGTCATACGGGTGTATCATTATCCTGTGTTGCAGGTCATGGCAGAACGACTTTTCCAACGGTCGCTCCCAGATCATTGCATGAATCGCTATCTCCCGATTGGAAAAGTCACGGCGTACAACCTCTGATGGCTCACTGCAAGCACAAACGTATCTGACTGCTTTATTCACTTGTCAAAGAACTGTTAGGCTCTTGTCAGCCTGTATCAATTCATTTTTGCAAATGGACTGATACAGAATGATAAGAAAAAGCGGAACAGGAAAGAGGGGAGTCTGTTAAATCATGCTCCGCTCAAATATTACTTAATGTTCGTCTATTTCAAATTCACATATCATTTTCAAAAGGGCTTCTCTGATACGTCCCTTTAATTCCATATCAACCACAATGTATACGTTGCCGTATTCATCGTAAAACGGGCGTAAACAGCATTTTGATATGTAGGCTTCATAGAATAACAACAGCTTTTCTATGGCGTTTTCATTACCGTCCACGGCTGATGATATGAGAAAAAATGATGGAAGTGTGTGTTGCTTATTCTTCATTTGTTTTCTTCTCCTTTAATTGCTTTCTGATTTCTTCAAGTGAATTTCTTCTGTGCCTGTATGATGTGCTTCGGTTGATGTTCAGTTTTTCGCCTATCTCCGAATCGCTCATATCCAAGAAGAAAAACATCAATACAATGTTTCAGCTCTGCTCCGGCAACTGTTTCGGTGCTTCTGCAAGTTCTTCATCAAGTACACGGATTTCTGTACCGCACACATCGAACGTTGTATATTCACTTTCGTAATCGTCCCATACAATCAATTTCTCAACAACAATCTCTGGAAGCTCACAAAAGGATACTTCCTTTGCCTGTCGTCTGGCTAATTCCTTGCGGTAGTTACGGACAATGCCTTTCACAACTTTTTTGAGCTTACAGTCAAACTGACACTGTATTGTCTTTTGGAAGTCTGATGGTTTCAAAATCACACCCCCTTTCGCTATGAAGTGAAAAGTATATATCCCTCTTTCCGCACCATATCTGTACGGCAGGGTGTGATTTGTTGCAGGATTGAAAAAAATTTTTGTAAATATGAAAACAGCCTATTTGCATCAATAACAAATAGACTGTTTTTAAAACATCTGATATATGAGTTTTTAATACATTCTAATCGCACAACATGAAGTATAAACTCATGCTAGGTGATTAAAAATAAGAAAAAAGAAAGATACACACAGCTTAGATTTTCGTCCTTTAGGACTGGCAATCAGAGGAGCCAGAGAGAAAGCAGGGCTTTCCAGAAATGATTTAGGCGATAAAGTCTTTTACGGAGAACGTCATATCGCAGATATTGAAAATATTGGAAAACACCCTAGCTTTCAGTTATTCCATGATTTAGTTACCATGTTCAATATATCTGTTGACGAGTATTTCTATCCAGCGAAGAATGTTGAGAAAAACACATCCCGCCGTCAGATAGATTCTTCAACATTTATTTGTTGATCTGCTCCGCAGGCAACAAATAAGAGCCGACTATCCTTATTTCTTTATCGTAAATTTACTTGTTACACAGTAATGAAAAAAGCCAATAGTTTGTAACTGAACTTTACAAACTATTGACCTTACATTTTGATGTCCACTCTTCAATGAATTATCATACGAATATATCTTCAATACTTTATAATTCAAGAGTAATAATAAGGCTATTGGCATGTACTTTTGCAACAATATTTCCGCCAAGAATGGCAACAAGTGTTTTTACTACCGCAAGTCCCAATCCTGTACTTCCATTATGTCTTGATTTATCGCCTGTATAAAAACGGTCAAAAAGTCGATTGCAATCAATTTCTGAACTGTCACTCATTGGATTTTCAATGGTAAATATAATATTATTATTTTCTTTCTCCATAAGTGTTATTTTTATCGTTCCAACAGAATACTTAATTGCATTTGTCAACAGATTTTGTAAAATTCGTTCTACCATATTTTTATCAGAATATACGTATATTGAATAATCTGGGAGATTTATTTCGGGTAAAATATTCTCCTTTTCTAATGCAACGGCATTTTCCGTAATTAAATTTATTAACATATTAGATATATTAAACTTTTCTTTTTCTGGAACTGTCTGCTGTTCCTCCAAAATAGAAAGGTCATAGAATGTTTCTACCAATTCTTTCATTTTTTCGGCTTTGCTAAAAATCACTTTTACACGCTGTGCTTGACTGGATTCCCAATTTTCTTTTTGCAATAATTGTAAATGACCAAGAATGACTGTAAGAGGTGTACGCAAATCATGTGATATATTAGCAACAGATTCTTTTAAATACTCTTCATTGCGTAATACGCCTGCAACAGCCTGTCGTTGTCTGATATTATATTGATTCAATATACCAGCCAGTCTTTCTAAATCTTTATCAATCAATGAAATGTCTAACATCTGCTGTGAATTTCCAGAATTCAATTCATTAACTTGATCCGCAAGATTACGGATTTGTTTTTTTAATTGAATATATCGAAATAGCAGCATTACTAAAAATATTGTTATGATAATTAAAATCCATTCTATGTTAGACATTTTCTCCACCTATTTAAAATCACATTTACAAAATTTTATCCACGAAAGCAATACCAATATACCAGACCATATACATCCTACTAAAATAGCTATCGGTTGAAAAAAGGTTTTCATGCTGACAACGATTCTGATTTGATAAGTAGGTAAAAAACCGACTGGTAATCTCAACATCATTCCATAGCCAAGATATAAGCTAAGACCAAAAATAATAATTGCTGTAACCGAGGTTGCTTTTACAGCATCCTGTAAATAGCAACAAATAAGTATTGCAATTAGAAATATCGCACTATTAAGCAGACAAGAATAAATGATTGCTTTTATAATATTGTAAAAAAACATTCCCACGTCTGCAACACCAAAGCGTCCAAATTCCCTTATGCACCCTGAAACTGGATAGACAAGAGCCATAAGATTAAAAGCAATTAAATACGATATTATTTTACTTGTAAAAATTTGTTTTCTGGAATGTCCAGCACTGACCTCTAAGTTTATTGTTCTCTTAGAAAATTCCTGTCCTAAAATCAATGCAAGTATAGCCGACATGATGATAAGAAGAAAAGTAGAATCATACACCATTCCATTAAAAATATCAGCAAGAGAAGAAGCAATTTCTTCTGTCGGTCCCATGACCTCTGTAACATAAGTATCTGCTGTAAAAAATCCTAAAATAAATATTCCAATCATACCACACCAGTAAATAGAATTATGTAACAACTGATATTTTTCCAGTTTTAATAATTTATCCATAAAAAACACCTCCGGTTATTTCAAGTCTGTATGTAAAAAAGCACTACCTGCAATGAAATATAAAATAAAATTCCATAAAAAATCTACAAACAAGCAAAAGTTTGTCGAATAGACCTTTTGCAATGAAATTAACCTAAGTTGTCCCATGGGTATTATTCTGCTGATTATTTGTGCAGATTCACTGTTCAGCAAAAAAATCATAACAAAAAATAAAACCATTGAAACTGTCAGTGTTTTCCCCATATCACGAAAAATAAAAGCAAAAAACATCGGTAATGCACACAGTGTTATCATGGCAAACAGAGTTAGTAAAACCATAGTATATGTGCTATCATTCCAAAAAAGTTTTTCTCCAATATAAAATTGACTAATAATTCCATGTACAAATAATGGAAATACCAGAATGATAATACAACCTATTTGAGATACAATTAACTTTACTCTAAATATAGAACTTCTTTTATGTCCGGCAGTAATATAAGTATTTAAAGTTCTTCCACTAAAATCACTTCCAATGAACAATGCTATAAACACTATACTCAAAAAATAGAGTAACGGAATATTGTATAATGATGCCATAATTAAGTTTGAAGAGCGTTCTTTACTATCTAACAGCAATATGCTACTTAAAAGGAGATTGAATATTCCAATTCCCCAAAAATACCAACTGTGAAACAACTTATATAACTCAGTTTTTAGGAGATTTGACATCTTTTGTTCCTCCTATTTTGCTCAAAAAATAGTCCTCCAAAGTATCGCCAGATACAGAAAGTCCTGTTACAAGAATGTGCGATTCTGCCAAAGCAGACGCAACTGTCTCTAAATCATTCAAATAATCATACAAACGAATTATGCCATCTGGCATTAGTTTAAAGTTATCTGTATGAAGATTCTCTTCCAAAACCAGAACCGTTTTCTGAACATCTGTTGTTTTAATTGCTATATGTCGTTTACACCGTTCATTTAATTCATAATCGGAAATCTCTTCTATAATTTTTCCATGGTCAATCAGAATAAATTCTGATGCTGTTTGATACAATTCTTCTAAGATATGGCTTGAAACCAAAATGGTCATACCATATTCTTTATTCAAAATTTTTAATAAATTTCTGATTTCTACAATTCCAGCAGGGTCAAGACCATTGATAGGCTCGTCTAAAATCAATAGTTCTGGTGTATTTAAAAGTGCAATCGCTATCCCCAATCGTTGACGCATACCTAATGAAAAATTGCGGACACTCTTTTTACCTGTATCTTGCAATCCAACCATATCTAATGTCCTTTTAATAACTGATTTATCTGGTATGCCTCGTTGAATACGCTGTACTTCCATATTTTGATAGGCAGTCATTGACGGGAATAGAGCAGGCGTTTCAATCATACTTCCAATTCGTTTACGCTGTTTCTGCAATTCTTCTGTTCCAAAATTTCCCCATAAAGAAAGTGTACCACTTGTTGGAAACGCAAGCCCTGTGACTAATCTTAAAAAAGTAGTCTTACCTGCTCCGTTTTGACCAATAAATCCATAAATTTTTCCTTTTTTTATTTGTAAATTTATGTGGTCTAATGCTAATGTCTGTTTATATTCTTTGGTTAAAGACTTTGCTTCTAAAATAATTGAACTCATATCCCAAACCTCCTTTACTTAAACCAGTATAACGGGCAATTTTAAAGAATTTCTTAAATCGTAATGAGAAAAGTTAAAAAAATAATAAAGCTAAGGAACGTTTAATCCTTAGCTTTATGTAGGCGGTAGCCAATGCCCCAAACAGTATCAATAAATTCTGTATCAGAGCATATCGCTTTTAATTTATTGCGTAAATTACTGATATGAACATTAAGTGTATTATCTTCAGCAATATATTCTGTATCCCAAACACTTTGAAAAAGATTCGATTTTGAAAATACTTTATCTGGATATTTCATCAACAATTCTAAAATGCCAAATTCTTTAGCGGTTAAGGATAATTCTATTCCATTCAAAAATGCTGTGTTTTTCTCTAGGTCTAAAGTCAGATTGTTATGTTGCAAACATTCTGTCTGGCTATTTTGAAATTGTACTCTTCGCAGATTACTTTCAATTCTGGCAAGCACTTCTTCCATATCAAAAGGTTTTGTGATATAATCGTCTGCTCCCAGACGAAGCAAGTCGATTTTATTTTGTGTAGTTTCTTTCGCTGAAATAATAATAACAGGTATCGTAAATTTCTTGCGTACATCAGATAAAATAATATCACCACTCCGATAAGGAAGCATAATATCAAGTATAATCAAATCAATTTTTTCTTTATTCAAAAAATCCAGAACATGAAGTCCATCATATTGGCAATGCACAGCATATCCTTTTTCTTTTAGAAAATCAGCCAATAACGCATTTATTTCTAAATCATCTTCAATAATCAATATTTTATTCATTAGCCTACCTCATTCCTGCAATGCTACTTTCCCATTATACATTTAAGGTTGTATTTCCTCAATACCATTGCAACCAATTATATGAGAGGGATTCTTATTTTGTCAATCTAATTGTAAGCAGAATAGTATAGATTGGATAAACAATTACCATACTATTCTGCTGTAATATTTATTCTACAATCTTCCAGTTATCGTCCTTATGAAGCATAAGCTCATACTGTGAAATTTGCGTCATTTTCGATTTGTTGTCCAGATATTTCACTGACACACTGACTTTGAGGTTATCGCCGTCTTTGGTAAAGACAGGATTTACCAGTTCTGAAAATACATAATCGCCGGATACAGGAGCAAGCACGCCGTCTTTGACATAATAGGCAAGTTCTTTTTCCGTAGCTGTTGGATAGAGTTTAAAAAATGTTTCCAAGAAAGCGGTAGCGTCCTTAACTGTGTCAGAGCTAACACTGACATCGGCTTCCTGTACTTTTGGCTCATACTTTGATTTCTGTACTGCCGGAGCAAGGGTAGGATTTTGGGTAATGACCATTGCACCGTCCTTATCCACATGAACCGTCACAGTGTAGTTTTCTGCAACTGCCTGTGTCTGTTCTCCCTCTTTTACCTGCTGATCTACTTCGTAGGCAACGGTAAAATCGTCCGTTCCAGACTGTTCCACATTCCAGACCAGCACATTTGTAACAGTCGCACTGGTTGGTATATCTGTTCGGACGGTATCGGCGTTCAATTCCTGCAATTCTTTGGTCAGATATTTACTGATTTCTGTTGTCCTTGTTTCAATCGCTTCCTTGCTGGTATCCCATGTATAGTAGGCTTTCGCAAAGTTCTTGACAAAATTTTCAATCCCGTTGGTGTCGTTCAACTTTAACTGAATGATTTCTTTTTCGTGTACTGTGTGGGTATCAATGGCGGTAAAGTTCTTGTACACGCCAAAACTGGTGCTTGCAAGAAGCACCGCCCACAACAGCAGGACAGATTTCTTATGTGTCCCGACTTTCATGGTACGCACTTTCTTATTCTTAGGTGCTTTCTCTGTTTTTTCTTTCTTCTTAAACATATTTCAAGTCCTTTCTATTGTTTGATTCTTCCGGCACAAATGATGTGCTGTTGCCAGTAGGCAGAGGTCAAATCGGTATAGCCGATTGGATTTCCGGCATGATACATCTTATTGTTTCCGACATAGATTCCTACATGGGTAACATAGTCACTGGTATTGTAGGTGGAATGGAAAAAGACCAAATCGCCAGCCTGTGCCTGTGACAATGGGATATGCTGGGTTGCGTCATACTGTGCCTGTGCGGTTCGTGGCAGGCTGATTCCGGCTTTTCCGTAGCACCACTGGGTAAGACCAGAACAGTCAAAAGAGGTGTTCGGGTTACTGCCACCGTAGACATATTTCCAGCCTTGATACTTTGACGCTTCATTCATAACCGCCTGTACCGTTTCGTTGCTGAACTGCTTCACGGTCAGATATTGGTTGACCAGCTCCACATAAAACATATTTCCGTAGTTATAACGCCAGCCACCATTTTTACTGACTGCTATCGGGTTCGTATAGGTCACTTTTGTACCGCCGGATTTATTCTTTGCGAAATTCTCTGCAAGGTTGAAGCTGTGCTTTTTTCCATTCTTTGCCACATAGTCAGCATAGCCACCGCCATAGTTATAAGATTGAATGACCACGTTAATGTCATTCATACCTTTGGCTTTACAGGAAGAAAGCAGGGACGCAAAATATTTACACCCCTGCTTAATGGATTCTTCTGTACTTAATGAGTTTGGCGGTAGTCCCAGACTTTCACTGGACTGCATGACATCAGTAGCCGTACCGCCACTTTCCACCTATATGATGCAAGCAGGACGTTCACATACTCCGTGATACCGTTTTCTCTGGCGTATTTTTCTACCATCGGCTGATGTTTGAGGACATCGGCTGACAGGTTCATGCCAGAATAGACAGGCGAATAGCTGTTTGAACTGTCGTCATCTTCGCCGGAAATCAATATCCCGAAAAAGAGGACGATGGAGAAAAGGACAGGAAATATCGTACCTATGATAAGGATACGCTTTAATCTCATTTTTTCCGTCCTTTCTCTGATGGCTTCCTAACAATTTTACGGTTTTGTTTTTGATTGACCTGTTGTTTCTGTCTGATATTAGTTCGGACAGTTCCTTTTCCAGCCTTGACTTCTGCATTTTTTATCACAGGAGAAGTAGCAGGACGTTTCCTGTCCGGCTTTGTAACCGTATCTGTCTGTGCAGGTGTGGCAACAGGACGTTCATGGCTTCTGGTAGCTCCGGCTGTCGCAGATCCATTCGCATGAACTGTCTGTCTTGCTTCCTGTGCTTTCTGTAATTCCTGTTTTTTCTGTGAGATATTTTCCCTGTGCAGGTTACGTTTCTGTGTACGCTGTTCCTGTCGGTTTTCCCGTTCTTCCACAACGCAAAAGACAAATGGAGCAAATGCCTCAAGGAAGTATTCACGAAAGACTGGCCTGGGGTGCCCGAAAGAGTGAGATGGAGAATCAACAGCGTAAGAGAAATAAAACAAAAAACAGAGGAATGGAGAGATAAGACAATGAAAAAGCACATTTATGATGAAAGTAATGGATTAAGCTATACACTGCATGGAGATTATTACCTGCCGGATCTGGCAGTGAATGAGGAAGAACCGACCTATGGTAAATATGGAATGCTGCGGAAACAGTTCTTGAAAGAGAGGGTATATATGTGAGTAGAAAGGGCAGTCGAAAGGCTGCTCTTTACAAATATGAAAATAAAAATTGCTGAAAAGGCATGAGTTTTGTAGTGTAAAACTCTTTTGACATTGTGTTTTCCGTTAAGTAAAATATCTTTGATAGACAGATAATGAAAAAATGATTATTCTTGGCTCAGATTAAGAGAACAAATTACTTACTAGGGAGGAAATTATATGGAGCTGAGTATACAGATAAAAAAATACCGAACAGAGCTTCATCTATCACAGGAGGAACTGGCAGAAAAGGTATATGTAACAAGACAGACAATTTCTAATTGGGAAAACGAAAAGAGTTATCCTGATATTCATAGCCTGTTACTTCTTAGTTCATTGTTTAATGTATCTCTCGATCAATTAATTAAAGGAGATATAGAGAAAATGAAAGAAATTATTAGCGATCAAGAAATTAAAAAGTTTAATTATTATGGTTCCATCTATACAGTTCATTTGGCCGTGTTGATTATATCGGCAGTACCTTTGTTTATGTGGCTCGGAAGGTATGCGTATATTCCGTTTGGGATTTTATTTATTATTACAATGTACTGGGCGCTAAAGGTTGAAAAACTAAAAAAGAAAAATGATATACAAACCTATAAGGAAATTGTTGCATTTACGGAGGGAAAAAAATTGGATGAACTTCATAAGGCAGTTGAAGTGGGAAAACGTCCTTATCAAAATATATTAAAGGTTATTATCAGTGTGGGTGTTACAGCGATGATTTGCTTCTTAATTGGAGTACTGATGCACGTATTCTTGAATTAATTAAATTTAAGGATATTTTGATTTGTAGAATTATAAAATAGAGCATTTTTCTCGCAGATTTTAACCGGTAGTTAAGAAATCGAAGCCATAATTAAACGAAGGCTCAATTGTAAACACATATTAGAAATACTATAATGAGAATATAAACAGGAGGTAGGAACAATGCAAATTGGTGAGAAGATAAAAAACTATCGGAAAACTGCGGGATTAACACAAGAACAGGTGGCGGATTATTTGGACGTTTCTACTCCTGCGGTAAATAAATGGGAAAAAGGAAATACATATCCAGATATATCATTACTTCCGGCAATTGCTCGATTATTAAAAATTGATATGAATGAACTATTTTCATTTCGTGAAGAATTGACAGAAAAAGAGATTGGACAATTTGTGAATGAGCTTTCGGAAGTTTCATTGGATAGCTTTATAAAAGCTTTTGAGATGGGAAAAAATAAAATAAAGGAATATCCTCATTGTGATTCGTTGATTTATTCAATTGCTACTGTTTTAAATGCGGCGTTAACTTTATCCGATGTTGATGATGAGAAAAAGTTGGAATGCAATAATGTGATTGTTGAATGGCTGGAACGAACTGCTGAAAGTCCGAATGAAAAGGTAAGGCTTTCTAGTATTTTTATGCTTGCGGCGAAATATATACAAATGGAAAAATATAAAGAAGCAAATATCTTTTTGGATAAAATTCCAGATACTGTGATAGATGCCACAATTATGAAAACGAATGTACTAGCACACCAGGAAGGGACAGATATTGCAGCGTTCTTTTTAGAGGGAAAATTGATGCAGACAGTTACGAATATACAAAACTATCTGTATAAGTTGATAGAAATGGAAGAAGAAACCGGAAATCATTGTAAAGCAGAGGAGATTGCCGAAATCACAGAACATATGGTATCGTTATTTGGTCTGTGGGATTACGGTAAAGTAGTACCATATCTATTGATTGCCGTGTATCGAAAGGATGTAGAAAAATGTATTCAGTTGATAAAAGAAGTGCTGATGGAGTCACAGAAGCCATGGAAGATGGTGGAATCACCTTTATATTACAGATATGCGGATACAGTGCAGGGAAAGTCTTTTTCAGGTGTTGGAAATAATTTTGTTCGTGCATTAGCTACAGAAATTGAAAATAAAGAAGAGTATGAATTTTTGAAAGGAAATAAAGAACTGGAGGCGATTTTTTCTCAATATTTGAAATAGATTGCGATAAAAATATATAGAAATGATAAAATAAAAGCTGTAAAAATCTACGTTGAATTTTACAGCTTTTTGTGTATAATAGAAGTAGCAGAAACAATTTAAAATCAAAGGAAGGAGCTGAAAGAATATGGCAAATATTTTACCAGTATCTGATTTGAGAAATTATAATGAAGTCCTGAAAAACTGTCATAAAGGAGAACCAGTATATCTGACTAAGAATGGCAGAGGACGTTTCGTTGTCATGGATATTGAAGATTATGAGCGTGACCGTGCAGAGAAAAAGCTTCTCTTGAAGCTGCAGGAAGCTGAAGAAGCAGTGAAAGATGGCGAAGGTTGGCTGGATCTGGACGAACTGAAAGCACTTGTGGGGGAATAAGATGTTAAAATTGCGGATCAATCCGATTGTTGCAAAGGACTTGAAGAATATCCGGGATTACATTGCCGAAGATAACGAGGAATATGCCGCAAAAACCATAAAGGAAATTTATGGCAAATTTGAGAATCTCCAGATGTTTCCGGGCATGGGTTCAGATCTTTCAAAACGAGTCAGCTTTCGGACAGACTATAAATATGCCATATGGGAAGATTATGTGATTATCTATAAGATTGGTAATGAATATGTAGAGATTTATCGTGTGGTTAACCGATATCAGGATATCACGAGAATCTTTAGTTAAATAATTGAGAATGTCAACTAATGAAGAAATAGGAAAAGTGAAATGGAAAATTCATATATTGTATTGGGAAATGGTTTTTCCATTGCAAAAATGGTCAAACTGGCAGCGCCTCCCGTAATCATCAGGGGTAACTTTCATCTTCTCACCCCCTTTCCGTGGGGAGTGAGCAGGATGATCCTGTCCGTTGTCAGGGGCCTATGCTGGCCCTGGTCTGCTGACCGCCTCCTTTTCCATCTGATTTTTTGCCGGAAATGACAATCCGCGAAAATCGACAAAAATCGCCCGGCAGGTCGTAAACCTACCGGGCGACGATTTGAAGCGTTTTGTTGTTTTCTTACATGGTATAGTTCATACTCATAGCCGGAATATTCCCGTGGCGGGGCAAGGCTTTTTTTAAGCGGTAGAAGTGGATTAGATTATAATGATAGTAAAACAGCATGGCGGCGTCCTCCCGTGGGCCGCCATGCCTTTAACTGCTGGGAATGACAGAAAGAAAGCAGCGGCCTTGATTTCTCAAAACCGCCACCAGTGAATATAAATTAAGCGTGAAAATGGGTCTGCCCAGTAGCGGTTTTTTTCTTTTCTGCCGCTGGGCAGATGTTTTTTCTTTAGATACATGATAAGAGGAATTTTTGAAGATTCCATAAAGATTTGAAAAATGGACGGACATAAAAGACGTCCATTACACTATCGGAAAATCAGCAAGGAAGTTTCATAGTAACCTTTGCGCCGCCGGTTTCTTTTGAATTTTCTAAAATAAGCTGACCATTATGTTGTTCCATAATCGAATTTGTAATATATAGACCCATACCAAAGTGTAACTTTGAATTGCGGCTTTGATCGCCCATATAGAACCGTTCCTGTGCGTGGCATAATGCCTCTTTAGAAAACCCCGTTCCCTCGTCTGTGACTGAAATTTCCACGAAACCGTTGTTACTCTGAACATCCACATAAAGCGTTCCGCCTTGCGGGGAGTAGTCCAGCCCATTACTGATAACATTCATAATAGCACGTTCTATCAGCACCCTATCAAATTTCAGCATTTGAGGGAGTGAAACAGTATTCATTTGCAGCCGGATTTCTTTTGTCCGGCATAGTGATTCCATATAACCGAACAAGTGCTGCATGAACGCTGGCAAGTCTATACTTTCAATATGGAGCTGATAACCAACCGCCGCCCGTGATATATCAATCAGGGTTTGAATATATGACTGCATCTGGCCGGAGCTTTCCACGACGTAACCAGCGTATAATCGTTGCTCATCATCAAGATTTGTTTCTGTGAGTAAATCAGCATTTCCTTGAATAACCGTCAGAGGCGTTTTCAAATCATGGGCAAGCGCGGCGATTTGCTCTTTCTGTGTCTGTTCGGTTTTCCATTGCCGTTCTAACGAAATTTTCAGATTATCTTTCATATCTGAAAAAGATGCAAGGACATCTTCAAACTCTTTGATTTTGGCGTGTCCTACTTCAAAATCAAGGTTTTGCTTTGAAACCTCCGCAGTTGCTTCAAAAAGCGGGGTCAGTTGTGTACGCAGGTTCTTAGCAAATCTGGCGGTCAGTATGATAATGACCAGCAGCGAATTTACAGCCATCAGGATAAACGCAAGCGTGTCAGGAGATGGAAAATATTCCGGTAGCCATGACACTGTAAATTGAGAACCAATATAATACCTTAAAACGCAAAATTCGTTTTCCCGGACAACAAGTGCAAACTGCCTCCCCGTAGCATATTCAATATATTCTCCCTTTGCGTACAGCAGGGCAATTTCTTTTTCATCATCGTCCATATTGCTGTAAAGCTCATTAAAGTTCTTGTCCAGAATTAAGTAGCCGCATCCCTGTGGAATCACAACCTTTGTAATATCCGGGGCAATCGTCAGCGTTGGAATGATCTCTTTTACCTGCAATTCACTTAGATTTGCTCTTGTAGCTAATCCAGCATTTACAGCAAGTCCCTCCAAACCAGAAGGGACAATAATTGCCGCTACCAGCATGACAATGAGGGAGATAGCAAACTGGCGAAACAATATTTTCAATGTAGGTTTCTTTTTCACTCCCATTTATATCTTATCCCCCATAGGGTGCTGATCGGACTTATTTTGAAATGCTCCAATTTCGCACGAATATTTTTTATATGCGTTGAGATCGTAGAGTTATCGCCTATTCCATCAAACCCGAAAACGGCTTCATAGATTTGTTCTTTTGTAAAAACCTGTCCCCGGTTTTTCGCAAGGTATTCACAGATTGAATACTCGCTTTTGGTAAGGGGAACCGGCTGTTCTGAAACATACAGTACCTTTGCGGAAAGGTCAAATCTTATATCAGGCTCAAATGAAAGTGTGCTGTGATGCTCCCTTTTTTCTCTGCGTAAATGTGCCGCGACACGGGCGCGAAGCTCCTGAATACGAAAAGGTTTCGTAATATAATCATCCGCACCGATGCCCAATCCAAACAATATATCTTCCTCTAATGTCTTTGCGGTCAGAAAGAGAATCGGGCAGTCTACCATATTCCTAATCTGTTTGCAAAACTCAAACCCGTCTGTGCCAGGCATCATCACATCCAAAAGAATGAGGTCATAGAAATGCAGCTTTTTGATGTCTACATCATCCGCATTTTGACAGACTGTTATCAAATATCCATCTTTCCTCAAACTGTTCTTAATCAATTCCAAGATAGAAACTTCATCGTCAACTACAAGTAAGTGGGTCAAAAAATCACCTCCCGCCCCATTATACCACATTGTCGAGGTTACTCATCATTATTTTTAATGTCAGCTTTCCGATATTCATTGTTGATATTTACAGCTACGGCATTGCTTATATCCACATCCACAATACTGTAAACGTAGCCGAAACTGAAATCTTCCCCCGCCACATTTTTGAAGCGTTTCGATACCTGCCCGATTTCTTCTTGCAGTTCTGACATTTCAAGACATTCATCCGTTATGGTATATGTCAGGCCGTTATATGAAATTTCATCATAGTTTGCGGCGTTCAGCTCATAATACGGCAGAGATTCATTTAACGCCTTATTTTTATCGGCGGTATCGCGGAGCGCACCGCAGGCCGATAAGCATATAAGACTTACAAGCACAATTACCACGGCAAACAGGCACTTTTTATTCACTGTTTTTACCTCCCTCCCAACCATGAAACCAAACCAAACTGGCAATCAGCAGACAAACAGTGCAGCATACAGAAATAATCATACCGCTGAAAAAATCGGTTTTTACCTGTGCATACAGTTGGGGGCTATCCCATGCAAGCACAGTGTAATCCATAGCACGAACGCCCCAGGCCCAGGGAATATATTTCCATGTAGCGTCACCAAGCCCTGTTATCATAAGGGCAGCTATTAAACTCCCTGCAATTCCCAATCCCATAGATGCACCTTTTCCGAAGCTCATTCCCACAAACAAATGAATCAGGTAAATGGGAAGCATGGTAATCAACAATAGAATCCCTGCTTTCAGGTAAAGGCTTGCCGGAGCATCCCTATATAGTGCAGCGAATGTTCCTAACGCTAAAAATGTTGCGCCAAAAGCACAGATCATCAGAAAACCAAGTTTACCAATATACGTTGCCATGCGAGATGGGATTGTTCCCAACAAAAGCTGATAATGCCCGGCCTGATTTTCAATCTGAACAACCAGGCCCACAATAATGCCGATCAGAAACGGGAACGCAACGGCCAGCACTTCCAGATAGGCACTGATTTTGGTTGCCAGTTCCCATCTGGATATATGATAGTAACCCGCAAAAATCGCCGCACATATAATCGGAATCATGCTGTGCATATAGAGCAAAATGCTATGTTTACACTTCTGATATTCTGCTTTCCAGCAGCGAACCACAGATACCATAGTTACCCCACCTCCTTTTTCTCAAACCATCTTGCAGTTAAAAATGACAGCGCCGCAAACCAGGCCAGCGAAATGACCAATACAAGTATAATCATCCAAAATGCCATTGCCGTACTCTGATCTGCAACCGGCTCACCATTAGGCAAAATACCTAACACGGAAATCATAAGATGCGGCACCCAGCTATACGGGCAGATCATCCACAAAGAGGTTGTAGCCGTGAAAATCCCTAAAACGCTTCCAAGTCCGGCATTAAGAATAACCGTGACAAAGATACCAACTTTTTTTGATAACCATAAGCACAGCGGAACTTCCCATAGGCTTGCAATGACAATACAAGCTGTTCCGGCCGCAGCCTGCCAAATTCCGATTGTCAGGGGAATTTCGTTGATAACTAATATTGCAAAACCGCCCAACAGATTTAGCGCCAGGAAAATGAAATTCCCCACACAGGAGTAAATACCGGCCACTCCAATTTTTGCTTTCCAGACTTTGTTCTGCGAAACAGGCAATGAAGCAACGGCACGATATTTTAGTTTGCCATTATCCCGCTGTTCAATCAAGGCACAGGTGAGCGTAAGGAATCCAGGATAAAGCAGGATATACCACCAATTATAAGAATTGAGCTGGAACCAAAGAGGGGCAAAAAAGTTCATAAGCGCAGTTACAAACGGGGCCAGAACGATCAGCGTTTTTGTGAAAGTTCTCTTATGCTTTAGGTTCTCTGCCTGAATATATGCCATCTCCATTTAATATCCCTCCTTACCATTTCTGCGAATAACATCCATAAAGAGTTGTTCCAAATCTTCACCGGCGCGAAGCTCTCCCTCATATCCAAGGACGCCGCCAGCAATGATACCCACATGATCTGCAATCTGCTGGACTTCTGACAGAATATGGCTGGACAAAATAACTGTAATCCCTTTGCAGGGAAAAGAGCGAATTAACTCTCGAAGTTCCTCAATCCCTAAAGGGTCAAGGCCGTTAGTCGGTTCATCCAGAATCAAAAGCTGGGGACTGTTCAGCAATGCAATAGCAATACCAAGCCGCTGCTTCATACCAAGAGAAAACTGCCCGGCCCGTTTCTTGCCGGTATTCGTGAGCTGGACAATTTGCAATACCTCGTTAATTCGTGCATCGTCCAGGCCGAGCAATGTAGTTCTGACTTTGAGATTTTCGTATGCAGTCAGATTTTCGTAAAGCGGGGGCATCTCAATCAAAGCACCGATATGCTCCAGATCATTCCGCTTCCACGGGTGGCCGTCAAACTCGATGCTTCCCGATGTGGGGCGCAAAATGCCGGTGAGCATTTTTAAGATCGTGGATTTGCCAGCCCCATTCGGCCCCAGCAGACCATAAACCGAGTTGCGCCGGATGTTCAGTGACACATTGTTTACCGCCATTTGCCCCTTGAAATTTTTGCAGAGGTCAGTCGTTTTCAAAATCATATCCATATAATCAAGTCCTTTCTTTGATTTTACGGATAGCATACCGGGCAATTTTGAAGATTTCATAAAGATTCCCGAAAACAGAATATGAACAATACACCGTAACCGTGGAGCATATCGCAACAAAGCACCAACCTACGCATTTGGTGGTCAGCTATGCCGGGGAAGCGGCGGTTTCCGGTGTTTCTCTGGTAAACCAGTTTAACACGATTTTTATTTACCTGTTTACGGCACTGGCATCCGGTGGCGCAGTGGTGATCAGCCAGTATATTGGCAGAAAGGCAATAGATGCTGCCGGGGAATCTGCAAGCCAGCTCCTGCGGTTCTCCGCAATTTTTTCCACATTAGTCTCAGCACTTGTGCTGATCGGTAATGAGGGAATGCTGCGTCTGATGTTCGGAAAAGTGGAAAGCGATGTGATGCAGGCCTGCATTACTTATCTTAAAATTTCCGCTTATTCCTATCCGGCTCTGGCGGTCTATAATGCCGGTGCTTCCCTTTTTCGCAGTGTGGGAAAGACCAGCGTGACCATGTATCTGTCGGTGGCTTCCAATATCATCAATGTCATTGGGAACCTGATCGGCGTGTTTGTGCTGCACGCAGGCGTTGCCGGTGTCGCCTGGCCCTCTTTGATCGCCCGGACATTTTCGGCAGTGGTAATCACCGTGCTTTGTTTCCGCAAGAAAAACCATGTATTTTATACGCGCAAATGGATTTTTCAGTGGAACGGGGCGCTTATGCGGCACATTTTAAGGATAGCCATTCCAAATGGGTTGGAAAACGGCGTGTTTCAGTTGGTAAAGGTGGCACTCAGCAGTATTGTGGCACTCTTTGGTACTTATCAGATCGCGGCAAACGGCGTGGCGCAAAGCATCTGGTCTTTGGCTGCCCTGGCTAGCGTTTCTATGGGGCCGGTGTTTATCACGGTCATTGGGCAGTGCATGGGAAACAATAATACACAGATTGCAGAGAGTTACTTAAAAAAACTGACAAAGATTACGGTGCTGCTTTCATTCGCATGGAATCTGCTGATTTTCGTTTTGACTCCTCTGTTTATGAGGTTCTATGCGTTGGAGCCGGACACCAAGCAGCTTGTCATTTGGTTGGTTCTGATACACAATCTGTTCAATGCCATTGCCTATCCTTTTTCCGGGGCACTTAGTAATGGGCTGCGTGCCGCAGGCGATGTGAAGTTCACCATGTATGTTTCGGTCATATCTACCATAGCAGTGCGCCTGTTGCTGTCCTGGCTTTTAGGGGTTGCCCTGCAGATGGGCGTCATAGGAATTGCGATTGCAATGGTCAGCGATTGGGTTATCCGGGCTGTTATTTTCTTCTGGAGACAAAAGTCCGGGAAGTGGAAAACTTTTCAGGTAATATAATTTATTAGAAAAATGATGGAGGTACATTATGAGCAAGAAAATTTTAGTGGCGTATTTTTCAGCCAGTGGTGTGACTGCAAAGGCAGCGTGGAAACTTTCAGAAGCGATTGGAGCTGATCTGCACGAAATCAAACCAGAGGTTCTTTATTCTTCTGCTGATTTGAATTGGATGGACAAAAAGAGCAGAAGCTCTGTTGAAATGAATGACCCGTCATCCCGGCCGACGATTGCAGAGAAGCTAGCTGACATGGAAAAGTATGATGTTGTTTTCGTGGGGTTCCCTATCTGGTGGTATGTTGCTCCGACGATTATCAATACGTTTCTGGAAAGCTATGATTTTTCCGGTAAGACGATTATTCCTTTTGCAACCTCCGGAGGCAGCGGTATGGGAAAGACAAATGAGAAACTGGGACCGAGCTGTCCGGGGGGCAACACTGCTTCAGGGCAAGCTGCTGAATGGAAACTTATCAGAAGATTCCTTAAAAAAATTGGGTGAAGAATCTGAACTTATAAAAACAATGGCAGGGAGGACAAAGCGGGATGAATGCGATGGGATATCGAATATTGCCCAACGGATGGAAGTAATCCCTGAAGATGGACTAATAATTAAGCTTGTTTTTACCGTTACTGTTCACTCCGTTCTCAGTAACTACGCTTCGCGATGCACAGAATTTTATGCTGATCGAATAAATTCGCGCAGTATGTCTCGGATTTTCTGTGACCTTCGCTCACAAAAGCACCTCGCGGAATATTGCCAGTGAACAGTAACTTTTTACCATCTTCGTTTGTAACTTTTCTTTGAAACTCATTGACAGGGACGAATGCAAAGAGTATAATCATGACCGAAAGAACAAAAGTGGTCAAAACGATTTGGAGGTTATCACTTGGCGTTTACAGAACAGAAAAATGAAATGATCCGCAAGGATTTGTTAGACGAAGCGTTGCGTTGTGCCGTGACCATCGGGGTGCGGAAAACATCGGTGGAACAGCTCACGGAGGCGGTGGGTATTGCAAAGGGTTCGTTCTATAAGTTCTTCCCATCCAAAGAACTGCTGTTCTTTGCTGTGCTGGAAAATATTCATGCGGAAACGTATGCCGTAGCGGAGAAAGCTTTGCAGGACAATGCAGAACTTCCACCAACGGAGCGAGCAACGAAGATCATTCTTGCCGCCTGCAAATACCTTTCCGATACCAAAGCTATGACCTTCATCGAAAACAATGCGGAGTATTTGTTGCGGCGGATACCATCTGACATCAAGGCCGCCCACTATCACGATGACGAAGTTCATATTCGCCAAATTCTGGAGGCAAGTGGACTTGTGCCGAAAGGCGGAATGGATCTGGCTGCCGCCACCATCCGTGGACTGATCTTAACTGTCTCCCATCAGGGGGAAATCGGCGAACTGTATCCGCAGGTGTTGGGAATGCTGGTGCATGGTGCTTGCAGGGAATTATTTGATTAAATCGAAAAGCTGCCGTCTGGCGGCTTTTCAAAAGACAGCGAGTTAGATGCGACTAATCGGCACGCAGGAGTGATGTTATGAAGGTAACATTTTGGGATCGCACAGCGAAAATCTATGACCACTTTATAAAGAAAGACCACAAGGCATATAAGCAAATGTAAGTGCGATTATAGCATATGTGGAGACAGGGATGAATATCTGAAAGAGTCCCCCGAATATGTGGATGGGTGCTCATTGCTGTTTATCAGGAGGGATTGATATATGACGGCTTTTTATGGAATCCTGCTCCCGTTTTTAGGAACTGTAATGGGAGCAGGATGCGTATTCTTTTTGAAAAGATCACTTGGAACGCAAGTGCAGCGGGCATTGACCGGCTTTGCCGCCGGGGTTATGGTGGCGGCCTCTATCTGGAGTTTGCTGATTCCATCTATGGAGCAGGCGGCGGATATGGGCAAAGGTGCGGTGATTCCTGCCGCAGCCGGTTTCTGGCTTGGCATCCTGTTCCTGCTGATTTTGGATAGGCTCATCCCACACCTGCACCGCAATGCTGACCAGCCGGAAGGTGTAAAAAGTGGATTTGGCAGGACAACTATGCTGCTGCTGGCAGTAACGCTCCATAACATTCCCGAAGGAATGGCAGTAGGCGTGGTCTATGCAGGCTTTTTGACCGGAAACGATGAAATCACAGCAGCGGGTGCGTTGGCATTATCTCTCGGTATCGCCATTCAAAACTTCCCGGAGGGTGCCATTATCTCTATGCCTCTGCGGGCAGAGGGAATGAAGAAAGGGCAAGCCTTTCTAAGCGGTGTCCTATCCGGCATTGTAGAGCCACTGGGGGCGGTGTTAACAATTCTTGCAGCACAGTTTGTTCTCCCTGCTTTGCCGTATTTGCTGAGTTTTGCCGCAGGAGCTATGCTCTATGTGGTAGTGGAAGAACTGATTCCTGAAATGTCTGCTGGAAAGCATTCCAACATCGGTACAGTATTCTTTGCGTTGGGATTCAGCGTGATGATGGTGTTGGATGTGGTGCTGGGATAAGAATTTCAGCTTTGCTGCAAATATTTTTTACCAAATGGAGCGAAAAAAGCGGATCGGATTAGAAAGTAAACTGTAAAATGAATATAATTACTACGGAAGCCGTGAAAACCGGCTTTCCTTAATCAATACGAGTTAGCCACCTATAACTTTCCTTTAAGGAGGTGTTAATTTGGAAAATGAATATAGTCCCTGGGCAATGTTTCACAGTACGGACATGGGTGACAATCTGGAAGAAATGGTGGAGACTGAGGATTGCAAGGTGCTTCGGATGAGAGATCCCAGCGGCGATGGACTTATGACCATTTATCGGGTATTTGACGGTGTGTACCTGATATATAACGATTTTCACATGACCCATTGTTACAGCCGTTTTAACAGTTCGTCCCGCATCTTCTGCATCGACCATTGTCGGGAAGGACGAATCGAGCATCGGACGGACAAAGATATGCGGTATTACATGGAACAGGGCGATTTGCGAATGGATCGCCGGGTGCATCACAGCGGCGATATGTATTTTCCTGTGTCTCACTATCATGGTATCACGGTTGGCTTCTTCCTCGATCATGCGGAACAATCCGTGCGGGAGGCAATGCCTGGTGTGTCCTTTGACTTATCGGAACTGGCAGACAAGTTCTGCGGTAAGGACAGTATCTATATCCTGCGCAAACACCCTTCCATTGAGCATATCTTCTCGGAGCTTTACAATGTTCCGGCAAAGATACGCATGGACTATTTCAAAATTAAGGTCATGGAGCTGCTGGTGTTCCTGCGGGCTTTGGAACTGTCTGAGTACAAGGATGAACGCCCGTATTTCTATTCCAGCCAGGCTGAGAAGATCAGGGCGGTACATAAGCTGCTGACCGACGATTTGACCCGAAATTACACCACTGAAGAACTGGCAAAGCAATTTGATCTCAGCACATCGGCCCTGAAAAACGGCTTCAAGGGTGTGTATGGCAGCCCCATCTATACCTATATCCGCAACTACAAGATGAATGTGGCAGCGTCCATGCTGGTAACAGACCGTAAAAAGCGGATTATTGAGATTGCGTCTGCTGTCGGCTACGATAATCCAAGTAAATTTGCAGCGGCTTTCAAGGAAATCTTTGATACGCCCCCTGCTGAATACAGAAATGACAGGAGGTAGAACATGAACACAAAAATGAAACGCTCTACAGCAACGTGGATCTGGGACTTTGCGGGAGAATATCGCTCCCGTTATGTACTCAGCGTTCTCAGTGCTGTGTGTGGCGTGATCTGTGGCATTTTGCCCTATTTCGTCATGGCAAATATGATTGGCGATTTACTGGGTGGATGCCGGGACACGAATATTTACTTACAAATGGAAAGAATACTTTTAAAATAGTAAATAAAAATCAGAAGGAGCAGATGATCCTTGGAATATTTCTTCTTAACAGGCGGCGGAAGCAGATTGTTCTTCGCGTAATTGTTGATCATGGTCTTGGTCAGAATCTTGTCATCTGCGTAGCGCTTGGTTGAAGAAAGCTGAGTATCCATAAATGTGGTCACCTGATCCATATATAAGTCGATATTCGGAATATCCTCGGGATGAATGTAGTCGATCCGGGACAGACTTTCCAGTATGCTGTTTAAAATATCATTTGTATCAATTGTCATATAATCACCTCGATGTACTTATTATATAGTAATGAAAACCAGATAGTCAAGCAGTATTTATTATTGATATATGATCATAACGAGAGTAAACTAAAAGAAAAACGGGAGGATTTCAGATGTTGAAAGCAGAACTCAGTCGATTTAAGGTAAAAGAAGGAAAATCCGGGAAAGTAGATGAATGGATGGCCTTTCTGAATGACCATATGGAAGATACACTTCTTACATTAGAGAATGAAAAAATGTTTGTAGAATCGATTCACCGGGAAGTGGTCAACGGAACAGAATTTCTGTATTGGTACTCTGTACAGGGAGAAGGCGGTACAGAGGTGTACGATTCAGAAAGCTATATCGATATCAGGCATCTGGAATATTGGGATGAATGTATCGATGATGATTATAAAGATAATGATATTCCGGCAGAAGTAGTGATGATCCCAAATAAGATCAGAGATGTTATGAAGTGAATACAGTCATTAAAATCCCGCTGTTTTGTAAGGAAATGGCGGAGATTTTTTATCTGTTTCCATAATATAGTTGACTTGAACGAAACTATGTTCGATAATAGAATCATGACAATTAAAGGAGATCAATTATGAGCATTTATGATACACTGAACGAACAGCAGAGGGAGGCGGTCTACTGCACGGATGGTCCGCTTCTGATCCTTGCGGGAGCGGGATCGGGAAAGACGAGAGTGCTGACGCACAGGATTGCATATTTAATAGAAGAAAAGGGGGTGAATCCATGGAATATCCTGGCGATCACGTTTACGAACAAGGCGGCCGGGGAGATGCGGGAGCGTGTGGATAATCTGGTGGGATTTGGATCAGAGAGTATCTGGGTGAGCACGTTTCACTCGACTTGTGTACGGATTTTGAGAAGACATATTGACCGCCTGGGGTATGATACGAATTTTACAATCTACGATACGGATGATCAGAAGACATTGATGAAAGATGTCTGTAAGCTGGTGGAGATCGATACGAAAGTATATAAGGAGAGAAATCTTTTAGCGGCGATTTCCTCAGCAAAAAATGAGATGATTTCCGCACAGGAGTATGCGCTGAATGCGCAGGGGGACTTTGGAAAAGAGAAGATCGCCAAGGTATATCAGGAGTATGAAAAGCAGATGCATGCCAATAATGCACTGGATTTTGACGACCTGCTCGTGAAGACGGTGCAACTGTTTGAGACTCAGCCGGATGTGCTGGAGAATTATCAGGAGCGGTTTCGTTATATTATGGTGGATGAGTATCAGGATACAAATACCGTGCAGTTCCAGCTGGTGAGTCTGCTGGCGGGCAAATACAGAGATCTCTGTGTGGTCGGTGATGATGATCAGTCCATTTATAAATTCCGGGGAGCCAATATTAAAAATATTTTGAATTTTGAACAGGAATTTCCCGATGCGACAGTCATCAAACTGGAGCAGAATTATCGTTCTACAGGCAATATCCTGGATGCTGCAAATGCAGTGATCAGCAACAATGTGGGTAGAAAGGACAAGCAGCTTTGGACAGATAATGGAGAAGGAGAGAAGATTAAGTTCTGCCAGTTTGATACCGGATATGATGAAGCAGAATATATTGCAGATGACATTGAAAGGGAAGTCAGAAACGGGGCATCTTACAATGATCATGCGATTTTATACCGGACTAACGCGCAGTCCCGTCTGTTTGAGGAACGGTTTGTGGCACAGAATATTCCATATAAGATTGTCGGCGGTGTGAATTTCTATGCGAGAAGAGAAATCAAGGATGTGCTTGCATATCTGAAGACCATCGACAATGGAAAAGATGATCTGGCAGTCAGAAGGATCATCAATGTACCGAAGCGAGGCATTGGCCTGACTACGATCAATCGAATTCAGGAGTCAGCGGCGTCCAGAGGAATCGGATTCTATGATGCTCTTTTAGGGCTGGATCTGATACCGGGGGTGGCAAGAGGTGCTGCAAAGCTGGAAGGATTTGTGGCATTGATCGAGTACTTTAAGGGAGTGGCAGAAACCTTAAGTCTGTCGGATCTTTTGCAGGAAGTAATCGATAAGACGGGATACATAGAGAGTCTGGAAGCAGAAGGAAAAGAAGAGTCAGAGACAAGAATTGAAAATATCGACGAGCTTCGAAGCAAGGTTGCGGTTTATGAAGAATCCTGTCTGGATCAGGATGAAAAACCGACACTTAGCGGATTTTTGGAAGAAGTCGCATTGGTGGCAGACATTGACAGTCTGGATGAGGAACAGGATTATGTAGTTTTAATGACACTGCACAGTGCAAAAGGTCTGGAATTTCCACATGTGTATCTGGCAGGAATGGAAGACGGACTGTTTCCAAGTTATATGACAGTTACATCAGATGACAGGGAGGATATGGAAGAAGAGCGGCGCCTCTGCTATGTGGGAATCACAAGAGCAGAGCAGAAGTTGACCATGACCAGTGCTATGCGGCGGATGGTGCGGGGAGAGACACAGTACAATAAAGTGTCCCGGTTTATGAAAGAAATTCCATTGGAACTGCTTGACAATGGCAACCGTTCTTCGAAAATGTTTGAAGAAAGACAGGAGATTCCGAAACAGACTGCGTATACGCAGGCAAAACAGACCTTTAAGGCAAAGGCATTTTCTGCGGCTGCGCCAAAACAGTTTGCAGTCAGCAAAGAAAAGGGGCTGGATTATGGTGTGGGTGACCGTGTCCGGCACATGAAATTTGGAGAAGGAACCGTGACACAGATTACGGAAGGCGGCAGAGATTTTGAGGTAACCGTAGAGTTTGACACCGCCGGAGTGAAAAAAATGTTTGCCGGATTTGCCCGTTTGGTAAAATTATAGAAATTATGTGAATTTGGCATAAATCAGTAGTAATCTGAAAATGATAGTGTTATAATAATGAAAAGCAAACCTGTACGGCGGCAAGGAGAAAGGACGTGAATATATGAGTAAAGTTGAGGAATTGATCGCAGAGTCAAAACTGAGTGAATTACTGAAAAAGAAAGATGATGAAAAAGTGAAAAAGACAGTCATCTGGGTATTGGCGATTGTAGGTGCTGTTGCAGCAGTGGCAGCGATCGCATATGCGGTATATTGCTTCTTTACACCGGATTATCTGGAAGATTTCGAAGAAGATTTTGATGATGATTTCGATGATTATTTCAGTGAGGAAGATCAGGTTTAATCAAAACGAAAAGAGAACAGAAGACAGGATGTGGTCGGAATACACTGCACCCTGTCTCTTTTTTCGTCAGGAAGTATTACAAAAACAAAGAAAAGATAAGGATAAAAGAGAATGAAAAAAGGACAAGTATTAGAAGGAACGATAGAAAAAGTGGAGTTTCCCAATAAAGGAGTTGTCACAGTTGCAGAAGAAGGCAAATCTGTGATCGTAAAGAACGGGATTCCGGGACAGAAGGTAAAATTCTGTGTGAATAAGTTTAAGCGAGGAAATGCAGAGGGGCGCCTGTTGGAAGTGCTGGAGAAATCTCCGCTGGAAACAAGAAAACCGGTGTGCAGCATTTTCCCGGTATGCGGAGGGTGTATGTACCAGACCATGTCTTATGAAGCACAGATGGACATGAAGGCAGAACAGGTGAAAAACATTCTGAATGAAGCAGTGAACGGTGAATATCTTTTTGAAGGAGTGAAGGCAAGTCCGAAAGAATTTGCATACCGCAATAAGATGGAGTTCTCGTTCGGCGACGAGTATAAGGACGGGCCTCTGACATTGGGACTGCATAAAAAAGGCAGCACGTATGATGTGCTGACAGCGTCAGACTGCAAGCTGGTACATGATGACATGACAAAAATCTTAAATTGTGTGCTGGAATATTTTAAGGAGCGAAATGTCAGCTATTATAAGAAAATGCAGCATACAGGCTATCTGCGTCATTTGCTGCTTCGGAGAGGTGACCGCACAGGAGAAATCCTGGTCAATCTGGTTACAACTACACAGGAAGAACACGATATGTCTCCATTAAAAGAGGCACTCCTTAATTTGGAACTGGAAGGGAAAATCGTGGGATTTCTTCATATTTTAAATGATTCTCTTTCTGATGTGGTTCAGAGTGATGAGACCAGAATCATTTACGGGCAGGACTATTTTTATGAGAAGCTGTTGAATTTGGAATTCAAGATCACGCCGTTTTCTTTCTTTCAACCAAATTCAAGAGGGGCGGAAGTGCTTTACAGTACAGTTCGTGATTATATCGGAGATATCAACGATATGACAGTGTTCGATTTGTTCAGCGGAACTGGGACGATCGCGCAGGTGCTGGCGCCGGTGGCAAAACAGGTGATCGGTGTGGAGATTATCGAGGAAGCTGTGGAGGCAGCCAAAGAAAATGCTGCACACAACGGACTTTCCAACTGTAAATTTATTGCCGGGGACGTATTTAAAGTGTTGGATGAGATTGAGGAAAAACCGGATGTGATCGTCCTGGATCCGCCAAGAGACGGGATTCATCCAAAGGCTTTGCCGAAAATCCTGGATTACGGAGTGGACAAGATTGTCTACATTTCCTGTAAAGTGACCAGTCTGGCACGGGATCTGGAGATGATACAGGCAAGAGGATATGAGGTTGTGAAGAGTGTGGCGGTGGATCAGTTTTGTCAGACGGTGCATGTGGAGACGATGGTGTTGCTACAGAGACGAGATATATAGAAATCCTTGAATTTACGCATTTTGTGAGGTTTTTCAACTTCCATACCTTGGATATAAATAGTAAAGAAAAAAGGTTGGTGGACAGAATCACAGTTGTTGTGGCACTGGATATCGTTACGAAGGATACAAAGTAAATCTGTTATAAAAGTAAATAGTGGACTATCAAAAATTGATAGATTATAGGGATACTGATTTTGCAAGAAAAGGTATCCCTATTTTTTATATAGGGCATTCCAATAGGAGTGTCTTTTTTCATAAAAAAGTTTCAAGGAGGAAAAATATGGAAAATTTTACAGCGTTAGGAGCAAATGAGATTACAAAAAACATAACTTTTCAAGGAGAGATGCATAAGAAATTTTTTCTGCTTTATTTACCGGAATGTAGAAACGAAGATGTGTATCATCAGGCATTGATCTATTGTCTTGGAATCAGTCGAGATACACGAGAACATGTGGAAGAAATTTATGATTTTGAAACAGGATGCGTCAAAACAGAATGCATGAGTGCCGGATGGCAGACAAGTGGGAGTCTGAAAATCATTCGGATGGCATTTAATCTTTACTGCAATGGCACACCGACTGTATATGAAAAGGAAGGTGTAGAAGGTAAATTAAAAGAGTGTGAGCATTATACGGTAGAGGATCTGTTTTGTTGTGAGTATGCGCCATATTTCTGGCAGGCGATTCAACTTCGTTATCCAGAGTATTGCGGAATGTGAGGTGAAACATGTTAAAAATCAGATTACAGGGAACTACCAATGATATTAAGTGGTTCAAAAAAATATTGGAGAGAGACAAAAGGATTGCTCTTTTGGAAATTTCACAACCATTTCCGAATAAGGGAACGAAAAAATATTTTCGTGTGTATGCAGAGGTAGAAAGAGGAACGAAATAAGCGGAGGGAAAGTTATGTGTAAAGTAATCGCAGTAGCAAGCCAAAAAGGCGGAGTCGGAAAGACAACAACCTGCATCAATCTTGGTGCAGCATTAGCAAAAGCAGGAAACAAAGTGTTGCTTGTGGATAATGATCCACAAGGGCACTTGACCATAGGATTGGGATTTTCCAAAAAGCAGAGAGTGACACTGAAAACAGTTCTGGAAAATCAGATAGAGGAACTGGAACATCCATTAAAAGGTGCGATTCTGAACTATGGTGAAAATCTGGACATCATACCGGCCAATAAAACGTTAGGAATGATGGGGATTTATCTGTCAACGGTAGAAGAAGGGGAACTGGTACTTGGTCAGGCATTAGAAGAAGTCAAAGGAAAATATACGTATATTTTAATTGACTGTGGTCCGTCACTGGGGGCATTGTCAATCAATGCATTGGTAGCTAGTGACAGTGTTTTGATTCCAGTGGAATTGGATAAGTTTGCTACAGATGGATTGGAAGAGTTGTTGCGGACCGTGCGCGTGGTAAAGAAGAAGTATAATCCGCATCTGGAAATAGAAGGAATCCTTTACAATAAAGTAGAAAGCCGGTTGAACAATACGAAAATTTATCAAGAAGCAATTGAGACAGCATATGGGGAGCATGTGTATATTTTTAAATCTTATGTTCCCAAAACAGTACGGATTAAAGAAGCGCCCAATTTTGGTTTAAGCGTTTTGGAATATGAACCAAAAAGCGAAAGTGTCCGGCAGTACCTGTCCCTGATGGAGGAGGTGGCAAGTCATGAATAAAAGAAAAGCAGTCATTTCTCTTGCCGGGTATGAGGACATTTTTGAGGATTCTATGGAAAACGGGGAAAGGGAAGAAGTTGTCAGACTCCCCATCAGTCAGTTTCATATGTTTCGGAACCATCCTTTTCGTGTGGTGGACGATGAAAAAATGGAGGAAACGGTAAAGAGTGTTAAGCAATATGGTATTCTGATCCCGGGAATTGTTCGTCCGCTTAATACGGGAGGATATGAAGTAATCGCAGGGCATCGTAGATGGAGGGCCTGTGAATTGGCAGGATTGAAAGAAATGCCAGTGCTTGTCCGGAACATGACAGATGAAGAAGCTACGGTGATTATGGTTGATACTAACATCCAAAGAGAAGATATTTTGCCAAGTGAGAAAGCAAAGGCATATAAGATGAAATATGAAGCCATGAAGCATCAGGGAAGCAAAGGGGAAAAGTTTACGGCGGATTTGGTAGGAGAAGCTGCTGGTGAAAGTGGAAGAACTGTGCAGAGATATATCCGGTTGACAGAATTGATTGCAGAACTCTTAGATGCTGTGGATCACAAAGTGATTTCTATGAAAGTTGGAGAAAAACTATCCTATTTATCCGTGGAAGAACAAGGCTGGGTATGGGATTGTGTGAAAACGTCATCTGTACAGATTCAGGACAGACAAGCAGAATGTTTGAAAGCGCAGAGCAAACAGGGATTGCTGTATCCGGCCATGGTTCAGGATATCCTGATGAAGAAAACAAGGAGCCGGGGACAGGTGACGATTCCAGAAAAAAGGATTGCAGATTATTTTCCGGCAACTTACAACAAACAGCAGATCGAGGAAGTGATTTATCTGTTATTGGAACAGTGGAAAAAACGACAGGAAGGTGAGAAGGATGGAGAGCACAATAAAATTTGACTATTTTAGGGGGATGGAAGCGGAACAGTATACGTTCTATCGGATTCCGAAGGTCTTGTTTACCGCAGAATGTTTCCGCTCACTTTCCTGTGAAGCAAAAGTTTTGTACGGTCTTTTATTAGACCGTATGGGACTGAGTATTAAGAACCGGTGGTTTGATGAAGAGGACAGGGTTTATATTATCTTTACCGTAGAGGAACTTGCAGAATTATTAAACTGTGGAACTCAGAAGGTTGTGCGTCTTTTAAAAGAACTGGATGTAAAAAGTGGAATTGGACTGATTGAGAAGAAGCGTCTGGGGTTGGGAAAACCAAATGTGATCTATGTGAAAAACTTTATGATTCAGGAATTGACAAGGGCAGAAAAACAGGATTTAGAGGCGGAAACCCTTGAAAATACACTGAATGGTGAAAATCACAATTCAAGAAATGTGAAAATCACAATTCAAGAAAGTGCAAAATCACAATTCAAGAATGATGAAAATCACAATTCAGGAAATGTGAAAATCACAATTCAAGAAAGTGCAAAATCACAATTCAAGAATAGTGAAAATCATCATTCAAGAATAGTGAAATCGGACATTCCAGAATATCCAAAATCACAATCTAATAATACTGAGTATAGTGATATTGAACATAATGAGAATCAATCTATCGATCTATCAGAGGGCGATGTGATGGAGCGAAAGAAACATTACCGAAACATGGTACAGGAGCAGATTTATTATAAGAGTTTGATTCAAAATCCACGTTATCAGAAAAATGAAGTGGACGAATTGGTGGAGCTGACTGTAGAAGTATTGATGCTGCCAGATGACAGAATGATTTGGATTGCAGGAGATGAAAAACCTGCGATTCTGGTGAAAGATAGATTCCAGATGTTAAATGATGCTCATTTCGAGTATATATTGGATAGTATGAAGAGAAATACAGGGAAAGTTCAGAATGTGAAAAATTATTTGTTGACCAGTTTATATAATGCACCGTTGACTATGGAGCATTACTATCGCTTGGCAGTGAACCATGACTTGTATGGAGGCGGACAGGCAGGGTAATAAACGATCAAATTTGTGACACGATGTCGTAAAGTGAGGTGGACGATAGAATGAGTTGGAAAAATAGATTAATGAAAAAGAAAAAAACAAGAGAAATAAGCAATTTGGAATAAAATGTAAAGAAACTAATCACCTGATTGAACTGTTGGGGATGCTTTGCTTATTTGGCTTAATGAATCTTTGGGAAGTTGTATTTCCAGAAGATACGATATGGAATCGTGCGATAAGCATTTTATTAGGTGGAGGTGGGCTTTATTTTTTTCAAAAGCTTATTCTGGGTTCATCCAAAAATGAATGAAAGGATTGAAGTGTAGAAATTAAAAAATTTGGGGAAAGGAGTTTAGAGGATGGCATATCAGGAAAGCGAGATGGAGTGGGAAGAATTTTGGGAATGGATTCACAATCTGGAAGACGGAAAAGTATTGGAGGTAACATTTGAAGCCGAATCATCATTTGGATTTTGTAAGGATTAAATTAATTACCGAGAAAAGATTATACAGTGAGGAAGAATTGACGTCATCACAGAAAGTAGTTCAATTTATTTCCAAAGAATTAGCAGAATGTGACAGAGAAGTACTTTGTATTTTGAATTGTAATGCAAAATGTCAGGTGATCAACATGAACGTTGTCAGTATGGGATCATTAACAGAAACACTGGTAACAGGACGAGAACTTTTTAAAAGTGCGATTCTTTCTAACGCAAGAGGGGTGATCTTAATCCATAATCATCCGTCAGGAAATTTCACGCCAAGTAAGGAGGATTTCCTGGTTACAACTAAAATGTGTATCGGAGGGGATATTTTGGGAATTGATGTGTGGGATCATATTATCATTGCAGGAGGAAGTGGAGAACGTTATTCTATGGCAGAACAGGGAAAAATGCAGGAGTTCAGGAACAGATGGAAAGAGGCGGGGGAGTTTGTGGCAGATCCGCTATTTCAGCCACCAGCGAAGGAACAACGTTTTGGGAAACACTTGTAAAAGATATCGTAGAAATGGTTTTGTAAAAATGCTTGAATCGTTGCTGATGTTTGGCTAAAATAGTTGTAGTATGAGAGAAAATTAGGAGAAGTGCTATGACATATTATGTAACTGGGTATTATCAAGGAAAATCAATTCTGAAACGGGAAGACCATCTCTTTTTTCTGAAATGTGAAGAAGCCGAAGCACCTACAGGGACAATGGTAGAAGTTGATGCAGCAAAACCAGTATCAGAACTTTCAGAGAAGGAACAACTGGAAATTTTTCAGATTTATACGAGGTAAAGCGGAATGGAGCGAATCAATGGAAACAAAGAAAGATATGGAAAGACGGAGTTCGAGCGGACGTAAGGTAACCTAAAGTAATCTAGAATGCATCTTGCAGAGGTGTTATACTAAAATCAGAGAGTATGGAAAGAGAAAAAAAGGAATGAAAGAGATCTTGAAAAAATACAAACGACAAGTTCAGATTGCTGGTGGTATTTGTCTGATCGCAGTATTGGGAATCGGCGGATATGTAGCAGCGAATCAGGATACAGCTGTGCAGACACAGACAGAGATGAAAAAGGAGACGAAGTCCTCTGATCAGAAAAGCGCAAAAAATGATACAAAGGATGCAGCACTTGAAAAGAAAACAGATACGAAAAAGGAGAATGTAAAAAAGGAAGACACAAAGTCTGAAAAAGCAGTGGAACAAAAGGAGACGACAGCGAAAAAGTCGGAAAGCGCTGACAATAAATCCACAGAAAAAACAAATAAAAAAGAAGAGGCAAAAACGGAGAAAGAGTCGGAGAAAACGGATTCCAAACCATCGGATCAACCAGAGTCGAAACCGGAACAAAAGCCAGAATCAAAACCAGAGCAGAAGCCGAGCAAGCCAGAATCGAAACCAGAGCAGAAGCCGAGCCAACCAGAATCGAAACCAGAAAAACCACAGCACACGCATACCTGGCAAGAAAAGACTCATACAGTCAATCATCCGGAAGTGGGGCATAACGAGCAGTATGTGGTGAAAGAAGCCTGGACAGAGACAGTCACAGAAGATGTGTATGATCCTTGGGATTGTTGCAATGTCTGCGGAGCGGACTGTACAGCGGATCCATCAGGTCACATGAAACAACACGCCTTAGCAGGAGAAGGTGGTGGATGGCATACTGAATATTACAAAACAGTGACGAGAACGGTGGAACATCCGGCAGAGTACGGAACACGTTATGTAGTCGATACTCCAGCTTGGACAGAAACTGTCAGTGATGGATTTTTCTGTACTGGATGTGGAGCAAAGAAATAGTAGAGAGGAGTACATATGGTAGAGAAAGAGCGAATGCAGCCATTTTGGTATCAGGGGACTCTGACTGATCCCAACGAGGAGCTGCCGTTTCCCTTAGAGCAGTTGGAAGCGGAGAACGCTTGGAATGATATGTGGGATGCCATGACAGAAGAGGAACAGGATGCTTATATGAAAGCGGAGTTTGGAACAGAACAATAAACAGAAGACAGGAAATAAAAAAGAACATTCGAAAGAGTGTTCTTTTTTTGCACCCATTTTGAAGGGAGGGAGCAAAAATGAGACGATATCGGAACCGAATCCGGATTGCGGATTCTTCCTAACAAGGGTTGTTGCAGGAAGAACAAAAAGAAAAAAGGAGGGAAACTTGCATGAAAAAATGGAAACGGATACTGTCTGCAATTCTGGCGGTTTTGCTGTTGTCAGGAAGTATGCCTGTATGGGCGGCAGAGACAGTGGATCCAGACGAACAGGCAGGAGACATCCAGGAACTCAAAGAAAAGCTGGAAGGACTGATCCCCGAAGAAGAACTTGGGAAGTATACGAAAAAGGAATCTATCGGAGAGGCAAGGATTGGAAGGGAAGTGGGAAATACTACGTCTTTTTTTGCGGCGGAAGGATCGCAGGCAACGATCACACCGGGGACGCCCCATGCATACGGTTCTTGGAATACAACAGAGTTCAGTGTAAAAACAGAAACAGGAACCTATCTTGGATACTGTGCAGAACCAAACAGTCCCACTCCATCGGGTGTGTTTCAGGTCTCAAAGTTGAACAATGATCTGATCAAAGCAATGTTGTTGGTTTCAATTGGCGGACCGGCATACGATGTCAGTAAGCCATACTTTGAGTCACCGGATGTGCAGGCACATATTCCAGATATTTATGGCTGCTGTCATGCGGTAATCGGATATTTATATGGAGGATATACCACAGGATTGAATTATAACCAGTTAGCATGGGTTTATAACATTACGGTCGAACTGAAAGAACGATGGATGAAGGTGCTGAATGATCGTGGCCTTATGAGTCAGTATACGGCATATGTGGCATATAACAATGCACAGGATATCGTGTGGATTGAAAAAGATCAGAAAGGCAGTTTAAACCTGAAAAAAGAGTCTGCTAACCCGGAGGTGACAGATGGAAACAGCTGTTACAGCAGGGAAGGTGCAATCTATGGTGTTTACAAAGAGCAGGCTTGCACTACAAAAGTTGCAGATCTGACTACCGATGCACAAGGGAACTCCAATACCGTGGAAGTGGATGCGGGAACCTATTACGTCAGGGAGACCAAAGCCCCGAAAGGATTTGTCTTGGATAAACAGGTACATCCGGTTACAGTTATAGCTGGAAAGACAGCAGTGCTGAAAGTAAAAGATCTTCCACAATTAGATCCGGTGGGAGTGCTGCTTGGAAAAATTGACAAAGAGACCAACCAGAATAAACCACAGGGAAGTGCCTCTCTGGAAGGGGCTGAGTTTACGGTAAAATACTATAAAACAGAACCAACTGGAACTCAGGATCCGGCGGAACAGGGAAAAACACCAGAGCGTACATGGATTTTCAGGACAGATGCAGATGGATTTATTTCCTATGCCCCAGAATATCTAATATCAGGAGATGAATTGTATTTATCGCCAACGAAAAATCCATCTATTCCATTAGGGGTGGTAACACTACAGGAGACAAAAGCCCCAGAAGGTTATCTAATTAATCCGGAAGTCTATGTTGTTCCGATTACCAGTAGTAATGATGGTAGTGAATTCGTTGAAACTTACAATCAACCCAAAATTCCGGAAACCCTACTGACACTGGATATCGTAAAAGTCTTAAAAGGAAAAGATACGCCGATTTCAGGCGTGGTATTTACTCATACAGACTCCAAAGGAAACCAGGAGGAAGTGACAACGGATGAAAAGGGAAAGGCAGTACTGAAAGGCCTAACCCGTGGTATTCATACCATTCAGGAAAAAAGTGTACCGGATGGGTATACCAAAAATCCAGGGGTCTTGAAGTTTTCGGTGGACGAAAATAACAAGATCACGTTGCTGGAAAATACGGCAACGGATAAAACCGGAACCATGAAATTTACTGTTCGTGAGGATGGAACGGCACAGCTTCACGTAGAGGACGTCCTGGCACCGTATGAACTGGTGATCCACAAGGTGAATGACCATGCAAAGGTATTGGAAGGGGCAGAATTTACCCTGTATGCAGACAAAGACTGTAAACAGGAATTGCAGAAAGCCACCAGTGGAACAGATGGAATCTTGCAATTTCAAGATCTGGAAGTGGATAAAAAATATTATCTGAAGGAGACCAAAGCACCGGATGGATATCAGATTCCGGTGAATGCAGATGGTTCAGATATCGTGTATGAGATCTACACCAAGAGTGATCCACAGAAAGATCTCTTTGAATATTATGTGAATGGGAAGAAGTATACAGATGCAACTGGAGACTTTGCAATCACGGGAACCAAAGCTGACCGGGAAGTAAATCTGAAAGTGGTCAATCCAGTGGGGATGAAGATGCCGGAGACGGGAAGCCCATGGACAGCAGGGATCCTACTGGCAGGAGTTGGAGTAATCGTGGCAGGATATGTGATGATGATAAGAAAGGGGAAACAAGAAGATGAAGAGAAGTAAAGTGTGGATGTTAGCAAGTATCTTAGCATTGGGTGGAATGAGTGTGAGTACGATCGGTACTCCGCTGTTGACGGTACAGGCTGCAGAAGAAGCAACCGTGGCAGCAAAGGAATATCACACCCAGGGCGGAATCGCCAACATGGGAAGTAGTACTGCCAATATCACCATCAAAGGGAATGAAGGACAGACCCTGGTAGGAAAGAAATTCCATGTGTACAAGCTGTTCCTGGCACAGAATGCACAGGGCATGGAATCCATCAATTATACCTTCAATCCAACCTATGAACAGGCATTAAAGAACGTGGCAGCAAAGGCACTGTCTGTTCCCGTGGATGATGTGACAGAATATATGGTCATTGACTACATCCAGTCTCTGAACTCCTACAAAGTGGAAGGAGCGCAGACGGAACAGGAACTGGAAGGACGCTACAGCAAGTTTCGGTATTTCGTAGAGGACTTACGAGATGAAATCGAAAAACAGGGCGTGCAGTCCGAGGTGGTGAATGTAAAGGATGTAAAAGCTGACAATTCTGTCCAGCTGACAGGCTTAGCGTTCGGCTATTATCTGGTGGATGAAATTACGGATGTGGAAGGGACACACTCTGCAGGATCTCTTTGTATGGTGAGTACAGCAAACCCAACGGCAGAAATGCAGATCAAATCCGATTATCCAAGTGTGATCAAAAAAATCCAGGAGGATGATCTGCCCCAGAACATTCCGGATAAAAACGGCTGGAATGACATTGGGGACTATGAGATCGGCCAGACTGTTCCTTACAAATACGAGTCCAACATTCCAAACATGAACGGATACAAGAACTATTACTATGCATGGCATGACAAGATGGACAAAGCCCTGACATTCCAGCCGGAAAGTGTGAAGATCACCATTTCCGATGAAAAGGGGAAAAGCTACACGTTGAAAAAAGGGGAATTTACTGTGAACACCAATCCGGGAGGGGAAGATACTTTCCAGGTGGTTGTCCAGGATATCAAAGCAATCGTGGACAGACAGTTCCCGAATTTTAATGCCAAACAGGAAAATACCTATGGACAGAAAGTGACGCTGACTTACGAGGCAACGTTGAATGATCTGGCAGCCAACGATACGGGACGTCCAGGATTCGAAAATGACGTGCGTCTGGAATTCTCCAATGATGCAGATTCCAACGGAGACGGGAAAACAGGATTTACCCCATGGGATACGGTCGTCTGCTTCACCTATCGGATTGACATCGTGAAAACCAATGACCACGATAAGGTGCTGCAGGGTGCCCATTTCCGTCTGTATAGTGACAAAGACTGCAAAAATGAAGTCTACGTGAAACAGGGAGATACGGGATATCATGTGATCAACCGGGATTCTGCGGGAGGTACGGATCACACAGGTGGCAGCCAGCCACAGGATGCGGTGGAGATGGTATCCGGAGCGGATGGACAGGTGATCCTCATCGGTCTGGATCAGGGAACGTATTGGCTGAAAGAGACCAAAGCCCCGGACGGATACCGGTTGTTAAAAGACCCCATCGAGATCAAGATCATCCCAACCTATACGGATGACCGAAACAATTACATCAAGGGTCAGGGAGCCACTGCAGAAACCTTGAAGGAGCTGCAGGCAACGGCACATATCAAGAGCTTCTATGACGGGGCAACGGAAGAAAATGATCTGCAGCTGGAAACCGATCCGGAACAGGGAAATGCGAACCTGACCGTTGTCAACAAAGTGGGAAGCAAACTTCCGGTTACCGGTACTCCGGCACTGGCAATCCTCCTGGTAACAGGAGCCGGGCTGATGGCAGTGGCAGTTACAAAAGCAAGAAAGAAGGAATAAGGAATGCGGAAACGATGGGGAATCTGGGTGTTATTCGTCCTTGGATTCCTTTGTTGCTGTCTGCCCCTTCTGGCACATCTGTACAGTCAGAAAGAGCAGGAACAGGTGATTGCAACCTATCAGAAGACCATCCGGGAACAGAAACGGGATGTAAAAGAACTACGGAAACAGGCAGAACATTACAACAGCATCCTCTACCAGACCAATGGGGCAGCCTTATCTGGGGAGGATGCACTTCTTTTGGGGGATGCGTCTTACGCATCCCTGCTGGATACGACCGGGACAGGGGTCATGGGAAGTCTGGATATCCCAAAAATCGGAGTGGAACTTCCAATCTATCATGGAACGAGTGAAGAAGTATTATCGAAAGGGATCGGGCATCTGCAGGGAAGCAGCCTTCCGGTGGGAGGGGAATCTACCCATAGCATTTTAACCGGACACCGGGGACTTCCCCAGTCGAAGCTTTTGACCCGATTGGATGAGATGGAAAAGGGGGATTATTTCTTTTTCCACGTCTTAAATGAAACCCTGGCCTATCAGGTGACGGAGATCCAGGTGGTAAAGCCCGAAGAAGTCTCTATATTAAAGATCCAGGAAGGGCAGGATCTGGCATCGATCATTACCTGTACCCCTTACGGGTTAAACACACACCGCCTGATCGTAACTGGAAAGCGGGTGCCTTATGAGGCAAAAAAAGCAAACAGCATGGGAGAAGAACTGCCCTCTGCAAGGGAATTGGTATTTACCCTGTTGCCGTTTGCGTTCTTACTATTATTCCTCCTGTATATCTGGAGAGAAAGGAGACGGACAATCAATGAAGCGAAATATGATGACAAGATTTAGTGCCGGATGTCTGGCACTGCTATTGACCTTTGGGAGCGTCTGCAGTGTGCAGGCGGCTCAGGAACCAGCAGAACCGAATACCGGGCAGGAGACACAGACCGGGCAAAGTCCAGAGCAGATGGTACAGACGGGAAGCGTGACCGTCCAGCTGACACCGGGAAAAGAGGGAACCAGCGTAGCGGATGTGGAGTTTTCCCTGACCAAAGTAGGAGAGATCCAGGACAGCACCTATACGCTGCTTCCGGAATATGAAAACACAAAGATCGATTTGAATACGCTGACCACGGCAGAGCAGTTGGAGGAGGCTGCCAAAACGCTGGCAGAGACAGCCAAACAAGAACAGGGCAAAAAAACGGATGGAAACGGACAAGTCGTGTTTGAAAAACAGGAGTTGGGAGTGTATCTGTTAACGGCCAAAGACCAGCCGGGGTACGATCTGGTATCCCCGACCCTCGTAAGCATCCCTGCCATGGAAACAGACGAAACCTTACATTACGACATCAAAGTGGAACCGAAGCACACCCCGAGACCAGCCGAGCATACGGCACCCCAGACCGGACTGTTTGATGCCACCATTTGGTATGTAGCAGGGGGAGTCCTCCTTCTGGTGCTTGCCGGGGGACTGGTAATTGCAGCAAAACGATATGAGAAAAAGTAAGGGACTTATGGGATTGGCCGTTTTGTTGGTGTTGCTGGGTGTGGGCTGCTTTTATCTGGCATACCGGGAACAGGAACCATTCCAGGAGATCAAAGTCAAGGGGGAGGCGTTACAGAAACTGGTGGTACAGGAGGCGGGCAGCCAGGAGGCAGATCCCATGGAACGTACCATTGATTTTGCAGCATTGCAGCGCATCAATCCGGAGATCGTGGGATGGCTGTATGTGCCCCAGATCGGGGTGGACAGTCCCATCCTGACGGGACAGACGGATACAGAATACCTGACCAAAGATTTTGAAGGGGCATACAGCCCCCTGGGGAGTATTTTTACATTTGCCGGAGCCAGGTTTTCGGACAGTCAGGTGTATCTGTTTGCCCACAACATGGCTTCCGGACAGATGTTCGGGAGCCTGAAACAATTCACGAACGATGCGTTTCTGGCAGCAAATCCGGAAGCCTATCTGTATACGCCGGAGCGTGTCCGGAAACTGCAGGTGGAAGGCTGGAAGTATCTGCAGGCAGATGATCCCTGTTTTTCCAGTAGGGAGAGCCAGGGTCAGGATACAGCCAGGGTGACGCTTGTGACCTGTGTGGGATATTTCCAGACCCCCAAGCGGCTGGCAGTGAATACAAAGGTAGTGGAAACACGCACTGCCTTTTAGGAGGGAGTGCGAATCCATGAAAAAACGAAACAAGATGTTGCTGATCACCAGCATCGTACTGGCTGCCTGTGGCAGCCTTTGTCTGGGACGTTCCCTAACGACTCTACCCGAAAAGGAACGTCCCAAAACAGAACAGATGCAAGAGTCTGAAACAAAGGAGAAAGATTTCGAGGAAACCCAGGAACCACAGAACCCTATGGCATCTGAAGAACCAGTGGCACCTGCACCTGAAGTGCCAGTGCCAAAAACCGGGGATTCCTGGTGGTGAAACAAGAAGGAGGATGTATGGAAGAAGAGAAAACAAGGGAATTTCCGGAGCCAGAAGGATCCGGAACCAAACAGTATCTGGAAGAGATGCAGCGCATTTTTGCTGTACGGGAGGCAACGTACCAGAAACGGAAACAGGAGTATGAACAGAAAAGCCGGGATCTGCAAAAGATTCAGACCGAGCTTGGGAGACAATACCAAAGCCTGGAAGGGCAGAAACAGGAGATGGCATCTGCACAACAAAAGCTGGCAGATCAGGAAGCAGCCCACCGGAAGGAACAGGAAGCTCTGCAGCGTGAAAAACAGGACTTTGAACAGACCAAGAAGCTCTATGAAGGACAGCAACAGGAACTGCTGATGAAGAGCCGTCTGGAACTGGAACAGCTGCGCAATGAGCGGATGGAAGCGGAAGATCTGAAACGGGAGTATGAATATCAGATCGGCCAACAGGAATGCGGAATCCCACCGTCCCTTCCGGATTTGTCCGCATATGTGCCGAAATTGGAATACGAGGCAGTGAAACAGGAACGGGATACTCTGTTCCAAGAAAAGACGCAGTTCCAGCAGACACAATGCGAAGAACTGACGCAATTGCGGGAGGAGAACCAACACCTGACTATCCAGTTGGAGCAGAAAGAGCTTCTGTTGAAACAATTGGGGGAGGAGAGAACCTCCTTACTGAAAAAGCTGCTGGAATCCAAACAGGAATCATCACAGGAGCCAGAAAAAGAGAGGGAAGTGCTGCCGGAGGTGGAAACCGAACTGGATTCAGCGGAAGTAATCCCGGAAGAGATGGATACAGCCGAAGAGAATGAATGGAGACAGCGACCTTTGCGGGTTTCCGTAAAAGAACAGGAGATTACCAGAGAGGAATTGACTGCAACGGTCTTACAGCGGTATCTGCAGAACAACCATCCGGAGTTTGAGCAGCTGGAAATCCGGCATTCGGAAGAAGGCGAACAGCTCCATGGGGAAGTGGGAAAACTGTCCTATGCCTTTTTGTTTTTCGAAGACTTGATCCAGTTTGACATTTCTGCAAAACGCAAAGGCGGAAAGGAACTGGAAGAGAAATTAGAGCGGATCGGGAAAAAGGTGCCGGGGGTACAGTTCCAATATTCCAAGGGGGAGGGGCGTGTGTATGCCAGCGGCTTTTTGACCAAAGAATTGACACCCAAACAGGCCATGAAACAGGTCTTTGAGATTGCAGACTATTTCCGAGGATAGGGTGTTCCGAAATTCGGAACAAGAAAGGAGTTATGATGTTTTATATTGTGATCGGAATCGTCCTGCTTCTGTTGTCGGCGGGAACCATTGCTGTCATGGTTCTGTTTGAAATCAGGGATCGTAGGGCAGGAAACATCCAACAGGGAAAAAGACTCCCGAAAAAGCCGTATTCCAAAGCATTTCTTGCTGCGATCCCAAGAGCCTATGAATCCTCGGGAACGCTTCAAGGAATGCTGACGCTTTTGGTGGAGCAGTGTCCCAAAGAAAATGGACGGGCAAAAGCAGCTCTGGATTACCTGGAACACAGTCGGTACCGGGACTATGAAACGGCACTGGCTTATCTGTCAGATTCCAGTGCTGTTTGTGAAAAACAAATCAGGGAGGTGTTAAAGTGGGAAATTCAAAAGACAACCGCATTAACTTGTCACTAAGCACGGATGGTTCGTGCTTTTTTTGTACTCAAAATGAAAGAGATGTTCCGGATTTCGGAACAGGAAAAGGAGAATGTTATGAGAAGAAGTAATTGGAAATCCAAACTGGTCGTTGTGATCGCAGTGGTCATTGGAATTTTATGTGGATTAGCTGCCGCTTATGTTGTGAATCAGAAATTTGGAGCTGCTTATATTGGACTGGCATTTTTTATTACCATGCCATTGGTGGCAGGAATCTTAATGTTTTTGATGATCCGTGTGTTTCATATTGGAGAGTAGGAGGAAGGTTGAAAAAGAATAGTAGAGGATATCCATTCCATTAAGGACATCACAAAAAGACCATCAGATGGTGGTCATTTAAAATTGAATATGTAGCAAAGTTAAGGTCTATTCAGCAGCTGACTTGATTT
>ENA-OPZZ01000126-OPZZ01000126.1-human-gut-metagenome-genome-assembly--contig:-NODE-126-length-58573-cov-6.087962_pt1 | contig 58573 bp, 68 predicted proteins | sample MGYA00242487_ERZ504511 | MGnify/ENA primary metagenome ERZ504511 (study PRJEB26092, sample SAMD00036241) | human gut metagenome | host: Homo sapiens | study: EMG produced TPA metagenomics assembly of... | reverse complement strand
GTTGGATGATGAAAGAAATATTCCTGACCGTGGATATGGACTTATCGCCCGCACAAATGCCGCCGATGCTTCCAAAGAAGAATTTTTTCATGAACTGGATATGCTTAAGAAACAATACGAAAAGGTTGCCGTATATGGAAGAAACCGCACCTGTTTCAGCCTTCTGTATGAGTCCGAGCCTTTTTATCTTTCTGCTGTGCGCGACATTTACGGCAGAGATCTGGATGAGATTGTTACAGATATTTCGGAAATGTACACAAAAATTTCTGATTATCTGAATGAATTTCAGCCTGAAAAACTGGCAATACTTAATTTATATCAGGACAAACTCCTTCCATTATATAAGCTGCATAGTCTGGAAAGCGCCATCGATGAAATCTGCCATGAAAAAATATGGCTGAAGAGTGGCGGTTTTCTCGTGATCCAGCAGACAGAAGCATTTGTATCCATTGATGTCAACAGTGGCAAATATACTGGAAAGAAAAAAGCAGAAGAGACCTACCGCAAAATCAACCTCGAGGCAGCAGCAGAAATTGCCAGACAGCTTCGCCTTCGGAACCTTTCCGGCATCATCCTGATCGATTTTATCAACATGCAGAATCCCGACCACCAGGACGAACTTTTCCATGTTTTACAAAAACATCTGCGCAAGGACACCGTCAAATGCACAGCAGTTGATATAACCCCAACTTCATATCCTCGAGATGACCCGCCAGAAAGTTCCGCCGCCCCGTAATCGAAGACATCCACAGCCTTTCAACCATTTAGCTTCATTTTAGCGTCCAATCTTTTGAACAACCAACACTTTCTCCATATTTAATCTTCTTCCCCATAACCCGCCATTCGCTTTTCAGCGGTGGCCAAAAAGGGGGAGCGCGAGGGGGAGATTCGGCCGTTCGCAAACTCCGAGATCCTCCCCCCCTCGCATACCTTTTCCATTTTTTCATTCTTTTTTACAAAAAAAGAAAAATCTCTCTTGACGCATTCCAAATCCCATGCTATTATATAGCAGATGCCGCACAGAGAGGTTTAAGTGCATAGAGATTTTATCATAAATCCTCATCCACCATATCTGGCGAGTAAAGATTATAGGAGGTGCCACAGATGTAACGCAATTATTGCAACAGGTGGTAAACAGTACAAAGTTGCCGAGGGCGACGTAATCAGAGTTGAAAAGCTCGGTGTTGAAGCTGGTGAAACCGTTACTTTTGATAACGTTCTTGCAGTTAGCAATGAAGGTTTAAAAGTTGGAGCTGACGTAGCTAATGCCAGTGTTACCGCTTCTGTAGTTGAAAACGGAAAGGGCTAAAAAATGTTATCGTTTACAAATACAAAAGAAAAAGCTGGATATCACAAGAAAAATCGGTCACAGACAGCAGTTTACAAAAGTTAAAATCGAAAAGATCAACGCTTAATCTGGTGTTTGCATGATTACAGTGACAGTCAGTAAGAAGAACAATTCATATGTCAGTTTTACATCCAAAGGGCATGCCGGATATGCAGAAGAGGGATACGACATTATATGTGCCGCTGTCTCTGCTCTGATAATCAATACGGTGAATTCCCTGGAACAGCTGACAGGAGATCAGATTCAGGCAGAAGAGAGTGATGGATTTGTTTCTTTCTCTTTCGTGAAACCTGTTACAAAAGAGGGAACTCTTTTGATGGATTCTCTTGTTCTCGGACTGACAGAAATTGAGAATAGTTATTCTAAACGTTATTTAAAAGTAAAAGTCAGGGAGGTGTAACGACATGATGAAAATGAACCTTCAGTTATTCGCACATAAAAAAGGTGTTGGTTCTACAAAGAACGGCCGTGACTCCGAATCCAAGAGATTAGGTGCCAAAAGAGCAGACGGACAGTTTGTTAAAGCTGGAAACATCCTTTACAGACAGCGTGGAACAAAGATTCACCCAGGTGAAAATGTAGGCTGTGGTAAAGATTATACATTATTTGCACTGACAGATGGTGTAGTAAGATTCACCAGAAAAGGACGCGATAAGAAACAGGTTTCTATCGTTCCTGTAGAGGCAGAATAATCAAGTTCAGCGTGAGGCTTCAAATCGTTTAGGTTTGGAGCCTTTCTTTAGATTTAAAATAAAAAGGAGCGACATATGTTTGCAGACAGAGCAAAAATCATCATCCGTTCAGGAAAGGGCGGAGATGGACATGTAAGCTTCCGCCGAGAGCTGTATGTACCGAATGGCGGTCCTGACGGCGGAGACGGCGGAAGAGGCGGAGATGTGATCTTTGAAGTGGATGAAGGTCAGAATACGCTTGGCGAGTATCGCCATAAACACAAATTTAAAGCACAGGACGGTCAGGAAGGCGGGAAAAAACGCTGCCATGGAGCTGATGGTGATGACATTGTTCTGAAAGTCCCGGAAGGAACTGTAATTATGGAAGCACAGTCACGCAAGGTGATTGCAGATATGTCCGGAGAGAACCGCCGTCAGATCGTTTTGAAGGGCGGACGTGGTGGAAAAGGAAACCAGCATTATGCAACTCCTACCATGCAGGTTCCTAAATTTGCGCAGCCGGGCCAGCCGGCGCAGGAGCTGGAAGTCCTTCTGGAGCTGAAAGTGATCGCAGATGTTGGACTTGTTGGTTTTCCAAACGTTGGAAAATCCACATTCCTTTCCAGAGTAACAAATGCCCAGCCGAAAATTGCCAATTACCACTTTACAACATTAAGTCCGAACCTCGGTGTAGTGGATACAGCAAATGGTGGCTTTGTTATTGCTGATATTCCGGGACTGATCGAAGGTGCATCCGAGGGAGTTGGTCTGGGCCATGAATTCCTGAGACATATCGAACGTACCCGTGTTCTTGTTCATATTGTGGATGCAGCATCTACCGAAGGACGTGATCCGGTAGACGATATTCATAAGATCAACAAAGAACTGGAAGCATATAATCCGGACATTGCGGCAAGACCTCAGCTGATTGCTGCAAATAAGATCGATTGTATTTTTGATGACGGTGGGGAGAATCCTATTGACCGTCTTAAGGCAGAGTTTGAACCAAAGGGAATCAAGGTTTATCCAATTTCGGCAGTAACAGGTCAGGGACTGAAAGAACTTCTCTACGGAATCAAGGAACTTCTGGACAGTGTTCCGGCAGAGCGTATCGTATTTGAACAGGAATTCTTCCCAGAGGATGAATTATTTACCGAAAATCTTCCGTTTACAGTTGAGAGACATCCTGAAGATCCGGATATCTTTGTTGTGGAAGGACCTAAGATTGAAAAAATGCTTGGATATACCAATCTGGATTCTGAAAAAGGCTTTGCTTTCTTCCAGCGTTTCCTGAAAGAAGGCGGTATCCTGGAGGAACTGGAAAAAGCAGGTATTGAAGAGGGAAATACTGTCCGTATGTACGGATTTGACTTTGATTATTATAAATAGAAAGGTCTGAAACTATGACAAGCAAACAGAGAGCATACCTGAAAGGTCTTGCAATGAAAATGGAACCGATCATGCAGCTTGGTAAGGGTTCTGTCACACCGGAAAATACAGTGGCTGTTGATGAGGCACTTGCAGCACGTGAACTGATCAAAATCAGTGTACTTCAAAATTGCCTGGATGATCCGCGTCAGATGGCAGAAGTTCTGGCAGAGAGAACACATTCACAGGTTGTTCAGGTGATTGGAAGAAAAATCGTTCTTTACCGTGAAGGAAAAGACAACAAGAAAAAAATCATTCTTCCGTAATACGAGAAGGAGTACAGAGAACAATGGAAACCAGACGTAAAAAAATTGGTATTATGGGAGGAACATTTGATCCGATCCACATCGGTCATCTGATACTGGGGGAGAAAACATATGAACAGCTTGGCCTGGATAAGATATTATTTATGCCGGCCGGAAATCCTCCTCATAAACAGAACCGGATTGGACGGGCCACAGATGCTCAGAGAGTATCTATGGTAGAAAAAGCAATTTCCGGAAATCCACATTTTGAACTTTCATTGACCGAAATGAATGATAAAGGATTCACATATACCTACCATACACTGGAAACACTGAAAGAACAAAATCCGGATACCGATTATTATTTTATTATCGGAGCGGATTCTCTGTACGATTTTTCCTCATGGAGAGAGCCGGCAAGAATATGTAAAGCCTGTACGATTGTTGTAGCAGTACGTGATCATGTGCCGGTTGAGAAACTTAATGAACAGATGACATATTTGTCTGAACGGTATAATGGCCGATTTATCAGCCTGAATACACTGAATATAGATATTTCAAGTCAACTGCTGCGCAAGTGGCATCAGGAGGGTAAGAGTCTCCGGTATTATGTGCCAGATGCAGTAGCTGATTATATAGATAAAAATCACATTTATCACATAACAGAGGGAGTTGGCCACAACAATGTCTGATTACGATTTCATAAAAATGCAAAAAAACTTGCCAAATATCTTGATGAAAACCGCTATGAACATACTTTAGGAGTTATGTTTACCTGTGCTTCTCTTGCGATGGTACACGGATATGACCTGAAAAATGCTCAGGTGGCCGGCCTGCTTCATGACAGTGCAAAATGTATTCCAAATAAAAAAAAGTTAAAGATATGTGCAGAACACCATATTCCGGTCAGTGATTTTGAAAAAGAACATCCGTTTCTTCTTCATGCTAAACTGGGGGCATATATTGCAAAGGCAAAATATAATGTCACAGATAAGGAGATTCTTTCTGCAATCACATATCATACAACAGGTAAACCGGATATGACTATGCTGGAAAAAATTGTTTATATTGCAGATTATATCGAGCCGGCACGAAATAAAGCGCCAAGGCTTACAGAAATCCGCAGACTGGCATTTGAAGATCTGGATGAGTGTATGTATCAGATTCTGAAAGATACGTTGTCTTATCTGGATGAAAATCCAAATGATGTAGATTCAGCAACTAAAGATGCGTATGCTTATTATACAATGCTACATGAGGATAGGCTGAAAATTCGAAAACAGGCCTGATCCGGAAAGGAAACATGTTTATGAACAGAGAACAGGAAATGGTAAGCATTGCCTGCAAAGCAATTGATGATAAAAAAGCACTGGACATAAAGGTAATTGATATCCGAGAGGTTTCTGTGATCGCGGATTATTTTGTGATTACAAGCGGAAGCAATCTGAACCAGGTGCAGGCAATTGTAGATAATGTTGAGGAACAGCTTGGAAGAGCTGGATTTGAACCAAAACAGATTGAAGGAACAAGAAATTCAAACTGGATTCTTATGGATTATGGTGATCTTATTATTCATGTGTTTGATGAAGAAAATCGTCTTTTTTACGATCTTGAAAGAATCTGGAGAGATGGAAAAGAACTGGATGTTTCAGAATTTTTGAAATAAGTTAACTGTAAAAAAAATATGTAAACCATAGATGGCGAAAAACAGGAGTATATCGGAAAATAATCTGATATACTCCTGTTTTTTATTCGTATAAACGAAAAACACCAAATACTTTACCAAGAATTTTGAGATTATCATGTACAAGAATCGGTTCCATTGAATCATTCTCCGGCTGCAGGCGATAATAGCCGTCTTCTTTGTAAAAAGTCTTAACTGTGGCAGAATCCTCTACCAGTGCAACTACAATATCTCCGTTAGAAGCAGAACTCTGTTGTCTGACCAGAACCTGATCACCGTCAAAGATGCCGGCATTGATCATGCTGTCACCTTTTACTTTAAGCATGAAGCTCTGCGCATTTGGCATATATTCTGCAGGAACCGGAAAATATCCTTCGATGTTTTCAACGGCAAGCATAGGCTGACCGGCTGCAACGGTTCCTACCAGAGGTACATTTACAACTTCTCTGCGGACAAGGTTAAAATTATCATCAATGATTTCAATTGCACGTGGTTTCGTGGCATCTCTGCGTATATAACCGTTTTTTTCGAGAGCTTCCAGGTGAGAGTGAACAGAAGAAGTAGACTTCAGATTAACTGCCTCACAAATCTCCCTGACTGCTGGGGGAAATCCTCTGTTAAGAATCTCATTTTTTATATAATCCAGAATCTCCTGCTGTTTCTTGCTGATTCTGCCGTATGCCATAGAAAATACCTCCTGATTCACGATCATTCTGATTAATAAAAAGTATAACATACCTTTTTCGTAATAGCAAACAAATATTCGGAAAATATGTTCGCACTGAATAATTTCCCCTTTTTCTTGTCAGATGAAGGTGAAAATGGTACAATACCTTAGTATGTAATTTAGTTAAAAGAATAAAGGAGGCATTTTTTTGCCTGATAAGGATAAACATTTTGCAGATAATGCAGGAATATTAAAGAAGATCAAAAGTGTGTTGGGGTTGAATATTGGTACAATGCTGTTTGGAGCTCTGTTTCTCTATATGCTGTTCAGCGTTGTTTTGTATCTGACATCTTCCAACATTGAATCATATCTGGTCATTGCCGGACCTCTTTCCAGAAATGAAACCTATACGGGACTTGCGATACGGACAGAGAAAGTATATAAGGCAGAGACAGGGGGATATGTCAGTTATTATGCCCGGGAAGGTAGCAAGATTAATGCCAACGGCGTGGTATATGGTATCAGCAGTTCACAGAAGACAGAATCGTCTGCTGAACTGAGTTCAGATGATCTTTCTGCAATTCGCAGTCAGATGTTGAGCTTTTCAAAGGGATATAACCCGAGCAAATTTAATAATACATACAGCTTTAAATATAATCTTGAGGGAAGTATCTTACAGTATGCAGGGGTAAGTGGTACTTCATCGGATTCCGGGGTTGTAAGCTATGGAGGGCAGACACTCAGCAAAGCAGAACAGGATGGAATTATTTTGTATTCGACAGATGGATACGAAAATAAAACAGCGGATACCCTTACGGCAGAAGACTTTGACCAGAATTCTTATCATGAAACAGATCTTAAGACACACGATGCTGTTTCAGCTGGGGACAGTCTTTATACGTTGGTTTCGGATGAGAACTGGAGCCTGATGATTCCGTTGAGTGAGAAGCAGGCGGCAAAGCTCGCTGACCGTACGGTTGTGCGTGTGAAATTTCTGAAAGATGATATGACTCAGAGTGGAGATTTCAGTATTGTTGAGATTGATGGAGCTAAGTATGGCAAGATTGATTTTAACAAGGGTGTGATTCGCTATGCCTCAGATCGTTTCCTGGAAATAGAACTTGTAACAAATACAGTCACTGGATTGAAAATTCCATTGTCATCAATTGTTACAAAGGAATTTTACCTGATACCTTCTGATTACGCGACAACAAATGAAGACAGTCAGGAAACAGGTTTCATGGTCCTTGGCAAAGATAAAAGCGGAAACGAGACACGTACATTTGTAAATCCGTCTATTTATGCAAGCATAGAGGATGGAAGCCAGGATACAGAGGATGAAAGTAAGAAAAAATATCTGTATTATGTTGATCAGAAGTCATTTAAAGAAGGTGACGTGATCATCAGCCAGAAAGATCAGAGCCGCTATGTAGTCAGTGATGTCGGTGTACTTGAGGGTGTATATTGTATCAACCAGGGGTATGCCGTATTTCGCAGAATAGAGATACTGGATCAGAATGAAGAATATGCGATCGTTTCAAAAAATACAGCATATGGTCTGGCGAGGTATGATCATATTGTACGAAATGCTGATAAAGTAGATGAGGAAGAAATTTTATATTAAAAGGTAAAATGATTAATAAAGAATTTTATACGAATCAGGAGGCTTATAAATTATGATAACAGAAAATCTTGAACAGGTTCGCAAAAACATTGAGGAAGCATGCAGGGCAGTAAATCGTGATCCGGGAGAAGTGACATTGATTTCTGTAAGTAAGACGAAACCGGTGTCTATGCTTCAGGAAGCGTATGATGCAGGTTCAAGAGACTTTGGAGAAAATAAGGTTCAGGAGATCATGGATAAATATCCACAGCTCCCGTCAGATATTCGCTGGCATATGATCGGACATCTGCAGAGAAATAAAGTAAAATATATTGTAGACAAGGTTGCACTGATTCATTCTGTAGATTCTCTGAGACTTGCAGAAACAATTGAAAATGAAGCTGCAAAACATAATGTGACAGTTCCGATACTTATTGAAGTAAATGTAGCACAGGAGGAGAGTAAATTCGGCCTGAAAACAGAAGAAGTTCTTTCGCTTGTGGAATCTGTGGCAGCATTGCCGCATATAAATATAAAGGGCCTGATGACGATTGCTCCATATGTCGAAGATCCGGAGGAGAATCGTGGGATTTTCCGCCAATTGAAGAAATTAAGTGTTGACATTGCAGCCAAAAACATTAATAATGTTAATATGAGTGTTTTGAGCATGGGTATGACCGGAGATTATCAGGTTGCCGTGCAGGAGGGCGCTACGATGGTTCGGGTTGGAACGGGTATTTTCGGTGAACGAGACTATTCGCATTGAGCCATAAGACAAATAGGATTGGAGATTAAAATGAGCGTTTTAGATAAACTTTTGGATGCCGTAAAACTTAATGATGATTATGATGAAGATGATTATTTAGATGATGATCTTCTTGACAGTGATGACGATGATTTCCTGGATGATGATCAGGAGGATAAGCCTGTAAAGAAATTTTTCCAGAAATTCTCTAAAAAAGCTGATGACGAAGAGGTTGATGATTTTGATGATGAAGAACCGGTTGCAGCTGCACCGAAACAGCCAGTCAAAACTGTTTCCATACCAAAAGTATCTGTCAAACAGGACAAGCCGGCACGAAGTACTTCATCCAAGATCACTCCAATGCGAAGCAGCAGAAAGGGATCACAGGCAGCAAATATGGAAGTATGTGTAATCAGACCTACATCGATGGAAGATACTCGTGAAATTGCAGATACATTAGTAGACAATTCTACAGTTGTATTGAATCTTGAAGGACTTGATATGGAACTTGCACAGAGAATTATCGATTTTACATCCGGTGCATGTTATTCTCTGGGTGGAAGCCTGCAGAAGGTATCCAGCTATATCTTCATTCTTGGACCTTACAATGTGGATATTACTGGTGATCTTCAGAATATTCTTGGAAGTAATCCGGTACCGTCTGTAAGAGCAGGATATTGATTAACAATGGAAAAAGACGAATTCTTTATCAAGAGAATCCGGGAACTGGCAAATCTCTCTTATCAGAGAGATATTGTCACTTTTTCGGATTTTCTTAATTTAAATGAACAAAATATCATAAATGACCGTAAAAATCAAATGCCAGGCGTAGTTATGGAATGTTTTGGCGGTTACGAACAGGCAGAGCGTCAGATGGTAGCATTTCATCCTGATGCTCTTTTATTTCCATGGAAGTATCCTATTAAATGTCTGAAGGCAGAACCACTTGCTGCGAAATTTTCAGAGGACCTGACGCATCGTGATTTTCTGGGAGCAGTTCTCAATTTGGGAATCGAGCGTGCTGTGATAGGAGATATTCTTGTACAGAAACATACTGCATGGATATTCTGTCACGAAAAAATTGCAGATTATATCATAGAAAATCTGACCAGAGTACGCCATACGACTATGAAACTTTCTATGGTGGATAATCCGGAACATATACCGGAGCCGGAATTTCAGGAGATCAATGGCACATGTGCTTCCGTACGTCTGGATGCACTGATTGGACTGGCTTTTCAGACTTCAAGAAACAGTATGGTTCCTTTCATAGAAGGCGGTCAGGTATTTGTAAATGGAAAATTAATTACATCGAATGGATATGAGCCAAAAGATGGAGATATTATTTCGGTACGTGGTAAGGGGCGATTTCGGTATGAGGGCGTTTCCAGACAGACAAAAAAAGGACGGAACAGTGTGAAACTGCTGCGTTATCAGTAAGGATCAGGAGGACTAAGATATGGGCACAGATGCATTACAGGTCAGAAGAAACGGAGATTTTTACTATCCGATCTATTTTGAGGATGGGTTTGAGAAACTTGCAGACGCAATTCGGACAGAGGGACTGGAGAACAGAAATTTTTGTATTGTAACAGATACGAATGTGGCACCGCTTTATGCGGCAGAGGTACAGAAAGTTCTTTCACCAGTAGCTTCCAAAATATCTGTGTTTACATTTGAAGCAGGTGAAAAAAGCAAAAATCTGAATACAGTACAACAGCTTTATAAAGTACTAATCGAGGAAAAACTGGACCGTAAGAGTCTGATCATTGCGCTTGGAGGCGGTGTGGTAGGTGATCTTGCAGGATTTGGTGCGGCAACATATCTTCGCGGTATCGATTTTATTCAGGTTCCTACAACACTTCTTTCTCAGGTGGACAGCAGTGTTGGAGGTAAGACCGGAGTAGATTTGGAGCAGTATAAAAACATGGTAGGTGCTTTCCATCAGCCTCGTCTTGTTTATATGAACCTTCACACATTGCGTTCTCTTCCGGCAGAACAGTTTGCCTGTGGCATGGGAGAAGTCTTGAAGACAGGGCTTATCTGCGACGGAGACTTTTATCAGTTTGTGTGTGCGGAGCAGGAAAAAATACAGCAGTTGGATACAGCACTTCTGAAGAAAATGATTCGTCGCTGCTGTGAGATCAAAGCAGGTGTTGTAGAACGTGATCCAAAAGAGCAGGGAGAACGTGCATTGCTTAATCTTGGTCATACGATTGGCCATGCAGTAGAAAAACTCATGGATTTTAAACTCTTGCATGGCCAGTGTGTTGCGATCGGGCTTATTGCAGCTGCAAAGATTTCTCTGAACAGAGGACTGCTTACAGAAAAAGAATATCAGCAGATCATACAGGGCTGTGAGTCTTATCGGCTTCCAACGTACATCGAGGGATTGCATGCAGGAGATATTCTTGCTGCGACTAAAAAGGACAAGAAAATGGAACAGGGACAGATTAAATTTGTTCTTATGAAGGGCCTTGGAGGCAGTTTTATTGATCGTACCGTGACAGATCAGGAATTGCTGGAGGGAATTCAGGAGATTCTTCGATGAATAAAAAGAAAGCTTCTTTTATCTGTTTTTTGGTGTGGTTTACTGGAATTATATTACTCATAGTGGCAGATCAGGCAGCAAAATACTGGGCAGTATCAAAATTAAAGGGCACATCCGGGATGACGCTTATTACGGGTGTGCTGGAGTTGCAGTATCTGGAAAACAGAGGAATGGCATTTGGCATGCTTCAGGGACGTCAGATGCTTTTTCTTGTACTGTGCATAGCTTTTTGTGTTGTAATGTTGTGGCTTTTCTTCAGAATTCCCAAAACAGGATATTATATTCCACTGATTCTGGCAGGTGGTATTCTGACAGGAGGTGCGGCAGGAAATTTTATTGACCGGGCATTTCGAGGATATGTTGTAGATTTTATTTACGTTTCTTTGATTGATTTTCCGATATTTAACCTTGCAGATATCTATGTTGTATGTGGAGGCATTGCATTGGTGATGCTCGTTCTTTTCCACTATAGAGATGAGGATTTTGATTTTATTAAAAAATAAAGGATGACTTATGGAAAAACTAGAATTTAATATAGATTCTTCAGAAAAAAGCGTCAGAATCGATAAGTATCTGGCAGAGTGCTGTCCGGATCTTTCGCGTTCTTATCTGCAGAAGCTGCTGAAAGATGGAGCGGTTTCTGTGAATACCCGTATTGTTAAGGCAAATTATAAAACACAGCCAGGAGATCATGTTATTTTAAGTATCCCGGATCTGCAGACACCGGATATAAAGCCGGAGAACATTCCGTTGGATATTCTGTATGAGGATCAATGGCTTATGGTTGTAAATAAGCCTAAAGACATGGTCGTACATCCAAGTGCAGGACATATGGAGGGAACGCTGGTTAATGCTGTAATGGCACATTGTGGAGATAATCTCTCCGGAATCAATGGAGTTATGCGTCCTGGTATCGTTCATCGTATCGATAAAGACACTACGGGGGCTCTTTTGATCTGTAAGGATGATATGGTGCACAGAAACCTTGCAGAACAGCTTAAGGAACACAGTATTAAAAGACGATATCGCGCAATTGTTCAGGGAAATATCAAAGAAGATGAAGGGACTGTAGACGCACCGATCGGGCGTCATCCGATTGATCGTAAGAAGATGGCGATCAACCATAAAAATGGAAAAGAGGCAGTTACACATTATAAAGTCCTGGAGCGTTTCGGTCAGGCCACATATATTGAATGTCGTCTGGAAACAGGTCGCACGCATCAGATTCGTGTACATATGGCAAGCCTGGGACATCCACTCCTGGGAGATACAGTCTATGGATCTTCTAAAAATCCTTATCATCTTCAGGGACAGGCACTTCATGCAATGATTCTTGGATTTATACATCCGGTAACTGAAGAATATATGGAGTTTGAGGCTCCGATTCCGGAATATTTTTCAAAACTTTTGGATAAATTGAGAAAATAGTTGGAATTCTTTTGAAAATATTGTATAATAGTAACATGATTTTTGCAGAAGGGAGTGTATATTATGAACAGTACAAGCTCAATTATTACAATCGGACGTGAATATGGAAGCGGCGGAAGACAGATTGGACAGGAGGTTGCTAAATATTTCGGAATTAAATGTTATGATAAGGAACTTCTGGAACACGCTGCAAATGACAGCGGAATCTGCAAAGAGCTGTTTGAGCATCATGATGAAAAACCAACCAATAGTTTTCTGTATTCTCTTGTAATGGATACATATTCTTTTGGATATTCTTCATCCGGATTCTCAGATATGCCGATGAATCACAAAATTTTTCTGGCACAGTTTGATGCAATTAAGAAACTGGCAGGTGAGGGACCTTGTGTAATGGTAGGACGTTGTGCAGATTATGCACTGGCAGACTGGAATGATTGTTTCAGTATTTTTGTGCATGCGGATCTTGACTGGAGAATCAACAGAATTGCATCCAAACATGGAAAAACTCCAAAAGAAGCAAAAGATATGATTACAAAAACCGACAAGAGCAGAGCCAGTTATTATAATTACTATACCAATAAGAAATGGGGAGCTGCACGGAGCTATAATCTTTGCATAGACAGCGGTAAGCTTGGTATTGATTATGCAACTGAGGCAATAATTGAATCCATTAAAATTTTTTGACAGAACCAAAATATCCAAATAATAAACAGGATATTTTAAGCCCTGTTACAGGAGTTCTACAGAAATGAGCTGTCCTGTACAGGGCTTTTCTTAGCTGTTTGCACATGGTATAATAAAAATAAAACAGATATATAAATATAGATCCGGGAGGAAGAAAATGCGTCTTGTAATACAACGTGTACTTCAGGCAGAGGTACAGGTAAATGAAAATACGGTAGGAAAGATAAATAAAGGTTTGCTTGTCTTTGTGGGAGCAGGTCATGAAGATTCCAGAGAGGTGGCGGATAAATACTTAAAAAAACTGCTTGGACTGCGTATTTTTGAAGATGAAAATGGAAAGACTAATCTGTCCTTAAAAGATGTAAATGGAGAACTTTTGATGGTTTCACAATTTACGCTGTATGCAAACTGCAAGAAGGGAAACAGACCAAGTTTTATTGAAGCGGGTGAACCACATATGGCAGAGGAATTATATGAATATATGATTCAGGAGGCGAAAAAATCAGTACCTGTTGTAGAATATGGGATTTTTGGAGCAGACATGAAGGTATCATTGATCAATGATGGACCTTTTACGATTATATTGGATGAAAAAATATTATAAATTTTTCAGTTAAAATAATTAGACAGAAAGAAGAATTTTAATGCGTCAGGAAAAGTTTAAAATGGAACGCCAGGGACTGATTCATATTGGTGATGAAGTTGAAATCTCGGAGTTTCAATCATATATGAATTACAGTTATATTATCGAACCGGCTGTAGCCATGTCAGGATGTTATAAAAATTCAGAACGAATCAAGTCAACACATGGAATCATAAAAAATATCGAACATACGCCAAGAGGATTTATTGTAACAGCGGAATTTGAGGAATAAAAGAACTGAAAATTATAAACGAAAATGTTTTACAAATGTCAGATATGGAAAAATCAGAAAAATCCCTGAATATGGCCTTTGAAAGAGTTATCTATATCTATACGACAAACCCGAGTTTTTCATATAGATGAGAAGGGCTCTTTCGATAAATGCCATAATTAATCCCTTTGTAAATCCATTTTTATAGTTCTTATAGTTTCTTTTATATTGAAGGGGAAATTTAATTTTATGAGCGATAAAAAAACAACTTACCGTGAACATACAGATATGGAAAATACATTAAAGCTTCGTCAGGTTCTGGCAACGCTGCCTCCATTCTGTAAAGATTATTTCCGGGCAATTGACACGACCACGACTGCCAAAACAAGAATTTCTTATGCATATGACATTCGAATTTTTTTCCAGTTTCTTCTGGATGAAAATCCTGCATTCAAAGATCATGCCATGACTGATTTTACGGTTGATGTTCTCGATCAGATTAAAGCTGTCGATCTTGAGGAATACCAGGAATATCTGAAATTATATCAGTCAGGTGATAAAACAGAAACAAATGGTGAACGTGGCCTGAAAAGAAAAATCTCCGCTTTGAGGAGTTTTTATGCCTATTATTACAAACGTGAAATGATCCATACGAATCCTACAGTGCTTATTGATGTACCGAAAATCCATGAAAAAAGCATTATTCGTCTGGATACTGATGAAGTTGCCATGCTTTTGGATTATATAGAACACTGTGGCGATACACTTACCGGCCAGAAACGTGTGTTTTATGAAAAAACAAAAGAACGCGATCTGGCAATCGTTACATTGCTTCTTGGAACCGGAATCCGTGTTTCCGAATGTGTCGGACTGGATATTGAAGATGTAGATTTTAAAAATAATGGAATCAAAGTCACCCGAAAAGGTGGAAATGAAATGGTTGTTTACTTTGGGCCTGAGGTAGAAAAAGCACTCAAAAGATACCTGGAGGTCCGTGAGGGAATCACTCCCCTTGTCGGTCATGAGCACGCTCTCTTCTATTCTGCCCAGCGCAAACGTATGGGCGTACAGGCGGTTGAGAATATGGTAAAAAAATATTCCAGGCAGATTACGACCACTAAGAAAATTACGCCGCATAAGCTTCGAAGCACCTATGGTACCGCACTGTACCAGGAAACGGGCGATATTTACCTTGTAGCGGACGTTCTGGGACATAAGGATGTCAATACTACTAAGAAGCATTACGCAGCCTTAGACGACGCCAGACGGCGTCAGGCGGCAACCGCAGTTAAATTAAGAGAAGAATAAAGATTGGGGATGGAGTTAGTGGCTCTTTAAAGCCACTAACTCCGTCCCCAATGGTTTATCCGGCAAGATGAAGGACTTCGATCAGGAAGATCCAGCTTAATCCATAATAGGAAATTACAGCTACAAGGTCATTGATGGTTGTGATCAGCGGACCGGAAGCAACTGCCGGGTCAATATGGATTTTTTTGAAAAACAATGGAATGCAGGTACCTACGGCGCTGGAAATCAGCATTGCGAGAAGCAGGGATAAACCAATGCATCCAGATACTGCATATGCAAATATAAGGGTTTTGCCTTTGATAATATAAATGTACAGACCGATCAGTGCAAATGACATTAAACCAAGTACACCACCATTGCAGAGACCAATCTTCATTTCTTTAAATACAAGTTCAAATTTCTGTTTGGCTGTCAGGGATTCGTCCATAAGAACACGGATCGTTACCGCCAGGGACTGAGTACCAACGTTACCGGCCATATCCAGGATCAGTGACTGGAAACACATGATGATCGGCAGGTTGGTTACTACTTTTTCAAATATACCAACAACTGAAGATACGATCATACCGAGAGCAAGAAGAATGACCAGCCATGGCATTCTTTTTTTCATACTTTCCCCGAGCGGTTCATTAAGATCCTCTTCCGCTGTCAGACCAGCCAGCTTTGCGTAGTCATCTCCCATTTCATCATCGACAAGATCTACGATGTTAGCAGAGGTGATAACACCAAGCAGACGATTGTCGTTGTCGAGTACCGGGATAGAATCTTCGGAATAATCTTTCAGATCCTCGATACATTCATCAATCAGATCCGTACCATATACGTAAGGATAAGAAGTAACGATCAGTTCTTCAAGAGGGTGATCGCGTCTGGCAATGATCAGATCTTTCAGATCAATGGCACCATAAAACTCTTCAGATGCAGTAATAACAAAAATAGTAGAAATATTGTCATTCTTAGCAGCCTGAGAAACCAGTTCAGTCATGGCTTCTTTGACAGTAAGATTCTCGTGGATGACAATATAATTTGTTGTCATACGGCTACCGATTTCATCTTCATCGAAAGAATTGATCATTTCGATGTCGTGACGAACTTCGTCATCCAGTAATTCAATGAAGATCTTTCGTTTTGAACGATCAAACTGCTGCAAAACATCGGATAATACATTTGTATCCATTTTTGATAAAATTGCAGCGGCTTTTCGGATATTCATTTCCTCCAGATATTTAACAACATCTGCTTCTTCCGTATATTCAAAAATATCGGAAATAGTATCCATATCCAGAATTCTATATAACTTGCAGCGTTCTGCCGGGCTCAGCTTTTCTAATATATCAGCAATATCATTTTCATGATAATCCTGAAGACGCTGACACAGAACTGCCGGTGACGCATTGCTTTTTACTACTTCCAGAATCTCACTGGTGTAGTCCTGCACTCTTTTTTCCATGCAGTATCCCTCCTGTTCTTTTATTTATCCGAACACAAATAAGGCATGCCTTTTTAAGTTAAAAACAACATGTCATATTGGGTTTTATTAATTGTGTTCATGGGATCTGTTAACAGGATAAAAGAGTATCTGAATAAAAATCAGATCTATAAGAAATAGAAAAGAAAAATAGACAAATTAAAACAGAATGTGATAAAAAATGATTCCATCACATCCTATGCAGCTCTTTCGTCCTGTGCGACAACTTCGCCCGTGAGAATCACAATTATCCATTCTGTTCACCTGCCTTTATACTATAATTTTTAAATCAATGTAATGGCTCTTTATTAGTCAATTACTTAGCCGACAAACATTATAACCTCAAATATGACCAAAAGTCAATGAAACTAGTGTTAAAAAATAGTTAAGATTATATCTAATTTATTTCGCACTTAATTCCCTCAGGTCTTCAATCAATGGGCGCCGAACCTTTTGACGGGTCATTTCAAGGATATGAAGTGGCGTGATATCAATTGCTTTGCATTTGACCGGGTCTTTGCGGAGATATTTCTGAAGAACATGAAAAAGTTCATCCTGATGATCCGGATTTTCCATATTGATAAAATCAACCAGAATGATCCCGGAGAGATTTCGAAGTCGAATCTGACGGGCAATTTCAGCAGCGGCTTCGAGATTTATTTTACGGTAAGTCTCTTCTGCTTTTTTCTTTCCAGTATATTTGCCACTGTTGACATCAATGGAAACAAACGCCTCCGTCTGCTGGATAACAAGAAAACCTCCACTTTTCAGCCAGATCTTTTCATGGCATACTTCATCGATCGCACCCTCCAGACTGTAAAGCTTATATAGTGGAAGTAATTTATCCTGATACAGCTTAAGAATCTTCAGTTTATCCGGCTGAAATTCGCTGAGATAAGCGAAGATCTTTTCATGTATTTCAGGAATATCAGTAACAATCTCATCCAGATCTCTGGTATAGACATCGCGAACTGCTGCCAGATAAAATGGTTCTGCTTCATATAGAAGACTGTAACAGGTACGGTTCCGTCCATGAACGGCAACTTTTTCATATTGTTTTTTCAGCATTTCCAATTCATGAAAAAATTCTTCTTTGGAAGCTTCTGCAGCATTTGTACGGGCAATGATGCCATACTCACGTTCCGGCAGGCTACGTTCTTCTTCCAGCCATTTATTCAGAAGACTGCTCTCTTCCTTGGAAAGTTTGTTGGAAAAACCTATTTTTCGATTTCCTGTAGTCAGAACAAGATATTTTCCCGAAAAATTCAGATTAGCGGTCAGTGCAGGAAGTTTCCCTTTCATGGCTTCACGGTTGATCTGAACCAGAAGCTGGTCTCCAGGACGCAGGGGCTGATCTGTTTTTCGACCATCTGTGTAAATGGCATTCGTACACTGATTCAGAGGCAGATAGCCATTTACGGAATCGCTTAAACGGACAAAAGCCGCCTGAATATTGGCGGCAATGTTTTCAACTTGTCCTACATAAATATTGTTAAGAGTATTTTTTTTTCCCGGAAGGCTCCAGACGAAGTTCAATTACCTTCTGGTCCTGGACGATTGCACAGACGGTACAGGGAACTTCGTTAAGAAGCATTTCTGTAATGATCAGCTTATTCAACTTCTTCACCTAATGATTCCATAGAAACGAGTTTCAGATGTTCTTCATCACCTTTGTTGGCATAAATCTCACGACGTTCGATCATGTATGCAAATGGAAGCGGTTCCTCATCCATCCAACGAAGGAAAGTGTCCATGACAAGTTCCGGTTTGGTGTAGTTGGAACTTGCAGAAGCAAGCTGCATGAAAACACCTTCACCGTCTAAATGCATTTCATAAATATATGGACGGATGTCTACCGTTTTTTCACTGCGTTTCGTTTTCTTGGTTACAATGATTTCTTTCTGGGAAAGAAAATCATCCAGTCCGGCACGCCAGTCTGCAGCAGGTTCTTTTCCTTCGCGGAACTGTATAAAATAATCGGCAGCAGCTACCAGAGCCATAGCGGTACTTGCCTTACCGTCTTCTACCTGACGCGCAGAGCAAATGGACACACCCTCTGCCATAACGGCATTGAGACGGTCTTCAATCTCTTTTGTTGGAACAGTTTCAGTAAGCTCCATATCGAAGTACTCACCAAGACTGGTTGTACCAACACCAAGTGGTGCCGCAAAAGACATGATCATATGCGGACTGTAGCCACCGGAGAATGCAACCGGAAGCTCAGCACGGCGGATGGCTTTCTGGAAATAACGCATAGTGTCCAGATGTCCAACAAATTTCATATGCCCGGTTTTGGCAAACTTAATTCTTACTTTCACAGCACACACCTCCTTTGTATTTAAGTACACCACAGCCGGAGCATTTCTGACGGCAGTTTGGTGTTACGGTTTCTGCTTTCGCCTGTTCCCATTCACGGATCAGGAATTTTTTGGTAACACCTGCATCAATGAAATCCCATGGAAGAATCTCATCAGTGCTGCGTTCACGGAGTGTATAGAATTCAATATCCACACCAGTTTCTTTAAAGGCTTCTTTCCAGATATCATAGTGAAAGCTTTCAGACCATGCATCATAAAGAGCACCCTTTTCATATGCTTTAAGGATGACATCTGCACAGCGGCGGTCACCTCTTGCAAGGAAACCTTCCAGTACGGTTACATCAGGTTCATGCCAGTTATAACGGATGCTTCGCTGGTTCAACTGAGAACGAATCTCATTCTTAACAACTTTAGCTTTTTCGATAAAGTCTTCTTCACGGAACATTGGTGCCCACTGGAACGGGGTGAACGGTTTTGGCACAAAGAAAGAAGTGCTGACATTGATCTGTACTTTTCCTTTACGCTGCTCCTTTGGAACAACTTCATAATAGGTCTCGGCAATCTTCTGGGCAAGATGTGCGATGCCCTTCATATCATCTTCTGTTTCAGTAGGAAGTCCAAGCATGAAATAAAGCTTAACCTGATTCCATCCGCCCTTGAAAGCTTCACCGGCGCCGTGCAGGATATCTTCTTCCGTAAGTCCTTTATTAATAACATTACGAAGACGCTGAGAACCTGCTTCCGGAGCAAAAGTGAGGCTGCTTTTTTTGACATCCTGAACTTTACTCATAACATCGAGAGCAAATGCATCGATTCTAAGAGAAGGCAGAGAAATATTGACTGCCTCATCACGGAATTCATCAATCAGGAAGTTCACGATCTCTTTCAGGTGACTGTAGTCACTGGAACTTAACGAACTTAAAGAAATTTCTTCATGACCTGTCTTCTGCAGCATGATTCTTGCAGATTCTTTTAATGTCTCGATATCACGTTCTCTAGTCGGACGGTAGATCATGCCAGCCTGGCAGAAACGGCATCCGCGGATACAGCCACGCTGGATTTCCAGAGTAACACGATCCTGTGTTGCCTTGATATGAGGAACGACCGGAGCTTCCAGTTTATTGTAATCTTTATCCATATCGATAACGAGCTGTTTTTCAACCTTTTCCGGTACATTTTCATATTTAGGCTGGAAGGATTTAATGGTACCATCTTCTTTATAGGTAACTTCATAGAGAGAAGGTACATAAATACCAGGAATCTGTGCTGCTTTCAGAAGGAAATCCTGTCTGCTGCCACCGGCCTTCTGGTTTGCCTTGTAAGCGTCAAAAAGGGCTCCATAGACCATTTCACCCTCTCCGATATAGAAAAGGTCAAAGAACGGTGCAAGTGGCTCAGGATTGTATGCACACGCGCCTCCGCCGATCACCAGCGGATCATCCTCTGTACGTTCTTTTGCAAGAAGTGGGATTCCACTGAGATCCAGTAACTGGAGAACGTTTGTATAGCACATTTCATATCCGAGAGTGATACCAAGGAAATCAAATTCCTTTACCGGATCCTGAGATTCCAGAGTAAATAATGGAATGTGCTCTTCACGCATGATCTTATCAAGGTCTGTCCACGGTGAAAAGAGACGCTCGCACCATACGTCGTCTCTTTTGTTGAACATATCATATAAGATCATCATTCCGAGGTTGGACATACCAATCTCATAGACATCCGGGAATGCCATTGCAAAACGGATATCGACATCCTCTTTGTTTTTCATAACTGCATTGACTTCACCACCGATGTAACGGGCAGCTTTATCAATCTGCAGAAGTATTTCATCGCGCAATGCTAATTTTCTCATAGTTTTCCTTTCGAAGGTTGTTATATAACTGGTTACATGAAGAAAATTTCGCAACAAAATTTATCGCAGCGACATTTCTTCACAGTATTCCTATTATATATGCTTTACAAAAGGAATTCAAGCCAAAAAGGGTACAAACTCAAGAATGTATAAACTCAAGAATCAGGAAGCATTATGGTATTGTGAAGTAGGAATTACATTATCCGGATCCAAGAATATTCCAGGTATTTTCAATCACATCAAGGTAATATACCTGATTATCACTGACTGCGTAATGATTTTTGACTTCGATATGATCGTCCAGGTCTTTTCCGAGAACGAATACTCTGCATTCTTTGTCATCGATCATATCTTTGTTTCCGGTATACCATACAAAGAATCCCTGCCCCAGATAGTAGCTGACCTCATCAGTTGAACAGAGAAGTTCATAAGCGTTTTGTACTGTATCACTGTAATAATCCTCATAATAATCTTCAGGAAGATTGCTTTCCATACAGTTGTCAGAACCATTATGTCCATAGTCGAAATCGTAGTAGATTGAAAAATCGTAGCAACGCTGTTCTTCTGCCAGGTGGCCGTCTTTCAAAGAAATGGAAGGACGGTAGGAAACGCTCATATTGCCTTCTTTGGATGTGACCATTGTGTTTGAATAAATCTCACTCAGGTTGCATCGGAGAATGATCACTTCATCAGGTGAACCCTCATATAACGGGAAATCCAGATAATCTTTGTAGACGGCATCTTCGGTCATCTCAGAGGCGTATACGCTGATCGACCAGTCCGAAGCCGGAACGATCGCAAAGACTTCATAACCACCCGCATCCACGATGGTACCATTTTTAAGAAACGGATAAGATGCAACATAATCCTCTTGGTTTGTATAATCCAGAATTTCTTCGGTTGTGGCATCGTATCCGATATAACCCAGAAAAGCAATTCCTGTCTGACAGTCATTTTCTCGAAGCATATCCTGTAAAATAGCAAAACTGGATTCGCTGTAAGATTCTTCATCAGGGTATGGATTTTTCGCCATACAGTTTACGGAGGTAACAGAAGTAAGTATCAAAGCACTGAGGCATATTGCAATTAATTTTTTCTTCATGATGTCATCTCCTCTCTTTGGTTTATTTTAGCGTGGTAACTATTAATTTACTTTCTAGTGCAGCAGCAATCAGATCCTCTTTACAGTTGTATCCGGCTTTTGCAATCATTTCCTGAAAGTTCCAGCGTACTCCGGAAGTGGTACAGTTCATTTCTTTTGCAATTTCGGAATAGGACATACCACAGATATATAGCCGGAGCATTTCTAACTGTCGTGGACTGATCTCACCGCTGGTGATCCAGTTCAGTTCTACGTCCGGGGTCACATCCGGAAAAACATGTTCTCCATTAAGAGTCCTGTGTATCACATCACGTATTTCATCTTCACCATGATCTTTGTACCAGAGACTGTCTGCGCATCCGGTCTTAGCTCTTTCCAGAACTTTAGGATCGATCAGAGAAGTTACAATGAGTACTTTGGTTCCAGGATGCTCTTCTTTGATTGCCTTTCCGGCAGACAGGCCGTCATGGTTATGGAAGGTCTGCACATCCATCAGAACCAGATCGATGACAGAATAATTGCAGATCTTTACGGCTTCACGGGCATCTGAAATAGTATCTACGAGCTTTAAATCCGGATCCTGTAAAATAATAAACTCGAAATATTTCTGCATGATCTTCTGATCTTCTACAATGAGTATGCGTGCCATAGAATCATTTCCTTCCAAAATTGAATTAGTATTCTTCATCAAACAGAGGTAAATTCAGCAACAGATAAAAAGCAGGTTCGAAAAAAGTGTTCATAGAGCCACCCTCTGCTTCAACTGCTTTTCGCAGAGCAGACAGTCCACCACCCTCTTTGGCATCCTTTGACGGCAATTCACCATCATTGGTGATCTGAATCTGATATTCGTTGCGTTTCCTTTTCATAATAACAAAAACAGTATTTCCATGTGCATGTCGGGCACAGTTTGTTACGCATTCACGAATAGCGCGATCTGTAAGGCACCGGTATGCGGGAGTATCTGGATAGCTGCCCTGGATCTGAATGGAAATACCAAGTTCTTCTGCATGTCTTTCGGTATCTTCATATTGGTTTTCTTTATTAGCGACGGTTGTATTGGTAAGGATATAAACCTGCTGCTTTAAAGTTTCCAACTGTTCCTTCATATTTTCTGGTGATTTTTTGTCTCCTAAGATTTTTCGTATAGAGAGAAGACTCCTTCCGAAGTTATCATGTACCTGCATTTTCATGGACAGAGTTTCCTGTTCGCGTATTTCATCACCGATTCGTTCATACATTTCTTCCAGCTTTTGATTTAGTTTTGCCAGTTTTTCATTGTTCCTCTTAATCTCTTCACTGTTGTAATATATTTCGGAAACATCGAGTGCGACAGTTTGTACATAGCCTTTCAGTGAGGGTTCTGTAAGGTGATATTCCTGAAACATCCAGACGGAACCATCCTGAAAATAGAATACATTGTTATCAGAGTTTAATTTGATTACATTATCCTGTACTGGCTCGGAATTTATGGCATAACGGAAAGAATCAAAATTCTGAAGATAGTTTCCAGTAAGCATTCTGCACAACTCCTGCATTTTGGAGTTGCTTAAGATAATACGTCCGAGAGAATCTGAAAAGCAGACACCGCAGGGAACATTGTTTACCGCTTCATAAACAGACCAGGGAGAAAGTGTATTATTGTATTCTTTGATCTCTTTGCAAATTGCCAGAATAAGATAAACAGTCAGCAGAACAATTATGATCACCAATGCATATGCCGGAAATGAATAAAAGATAGGTTTATGCGGAGGTTTATCCAGTCTGTGTCGATGGTCATTCAAAAGTCCGGCCATAATAAGAAAAGAAATGATCAGCCATGATGCGGAAACAGCTATCTTCCATTTTTCAACAGCACGCATAATTCTTGAAAATAGTAGGATAAATTCAAGAATCAGACATATTTCCATAAGGATCATAAGAACATTTTGTAATTTTATGGTATCATTTATGAGAGCGGACATCGAATAAACCATTCCTGTTCCTCCTCCTGCTGTATTAAAAGTTCAGGTCGTTCTTTCAGAAAATTATGAATATCTGTTGAACTCATAACATGGACAGAAATCTGTAGTTTTTCGTCAATCTGGGTTACACGGAAAAAGACTGAATTTATAACATCAAAAAGCTGTTCAATCAGCCATTCAAAAAAGTCATAGCAGTTCAGAATATCATCTGCTTGAAGCTGCTTTTCTTTATCCTGTACATAATAAGCTGCACGGATCCTGCATAGTTTCAGATTTTCGCAGGATTCTGCAAGACTCTGCTTCAGATCGGCCATAGTAAGAGAATCTCCTTGTGAACTGTATCTGGTAAGTACAAGATTTTTTCTTCTTTTCAAATAGGTTCCTACGACTACAATCTTACTCAGGAGCATATCATATTCTTCTCTGGATTCAGTTTGTTCAAGCTTTTTCATATATGAGGAAAGCAGCTCATACTGTTTATATGTCTGATACTGAATCATATTTAAAAGTCGGTTCTGTTCTTCTAATTTTTTTCTCGCAGCTTCTTTTTGATTAAGTCATCTGTAAAAGCTGCTTTCGTTCGGTTAATTCTTCCTGCTGTTCTTCAATATCCTGGTACTGATCCAGAAGTACAGAAATATCTTCTGTCCAGAATAAATGCCCGCCTTTAACAGGAATATGTTTGATCAAAACTCCATTCTCTTGTATTGAAGAATTGGCAATCACACATTCACGCAATTCCTCGGTAAGTTTTGGAAAGTTTCCGGAATAGTAATATCGATGAAAAGTGTTATCTGTAATCTCTGCATCCAGACTGCCATTTGACTGGAATAATTCAAAGTAGCGGCTGTTGGTAGGAATCAGACCACAAAGGATGCAGCTTTGGAAGATAGCAGCTATACAAAGACAGCAGATTGCAGTCAGATCGCCCGCAATGGTGCTGATTATAGGCACCCGGAGAATATTTGCAATGTTCCATGCCAGAAGTATAATACCAGGTATTACCGGAAGCCAGAAACGTTTTTTGCCGGAGATTTTGCTTTTGTGAATGAGTATTATGTCCATTGCAATGAGACAAAATATAATCCATCCCTGTATTACAAAAAAGAAAAATCCATAGCTGTAATTTTTGTCTGAATAAGGTGGATTCAGATAAAAATGAAAGACCTGCTGATGCAGATCATTTGTAAATACGGATATGATCAGCAACATAGCCGAGAATAGTAAGAAGATACTTCTCTTTTTTACTTTGTCATGTTCTTCTTCCAAAAGAAAGGAAGCATTTAAACCTAAAGTGGGAATCAGGATCATTGGAAAATAATACAGATACCAACAAATGTGTGTGCTAAGAGGATCCTGAAAAATATGGTATTTTACAGTGCGCAGAAAAAACCAGAATACCATTAAACAGCCAATTACCGTCAGGCACTGACGCATTCTTTTATATACAACATGTTTGTTCAGATAAATGACCCATGCACAATACATTCCAAGATAAATACTGGTACGGCTCTGATCAACTAAAGCTTGTATTAAAGAATTATTGGTGTGAATTAACCTGCATGTATACGCTGTCAAAAAGCATAATATAACAATTGTATATGATAAAAACCTTTTCTTATGATATGGCATTACGATCCCTTTCCAGAAAAAAAGTATGTAAAGTATGCAGGTTACCGGTCGGATATTGAGCGGTAACCTGTTAACTACATTATACTATAATGCCTGAATATTGAGCAATGACAAAGTTTTTCTATTTGTCATTTCGGAATTGTTCTTATCTCAGAATTTGCCACTGGCTCCGCCGTGGGAACGGCCGGAAGAACTTGTATGTGATGAGCTTCCGCCAGAGGAACTGGAAGAGCTGTCTTTTTCATTTCTGATAGTTCTTTGAGTGACGATCCTGTTGACAAAACTGTCAGTAGATCTTCGAAGCGACATGGAACCTTTACGTTCATAAGCTTCTGCTGATTCCTGTTTTTTTACAGATTTAAGATTCCTTGATTTAGATTTAACGAGTCTAAAGGAAATCAGAAAAGCGACAACTAAATCGGTAACGAGCCAGAAAGGATGAACCTTCCCTTTTGAAGGCATATTGTCAACGTCATATGGTTCTCCGGTTGCTGCCTGTCTCAGAAAATCATCACACTGGTCTGCAAAACAATTGAACGCATCTGCATAGTTTCCGCTGGAAAGCTTGCTCTGGAATTGACCGCTGATGAATTCAAGACCAGCATCTGTAAAAGCTACAGTATGACTATATCCATAAGTAGAGATTGCCCATTCTCTTTCGCCCATGCTGATCAGAAGAAGCAGACCATCATCGTTTTCTCCATATCCGTAGCCATTGTAATCATAGTAGTCATCAGCATATGCTTCGGCTGTTTTACCTTCCAGAGAGTTGACAGTAACGATGCCGACCTCATTTTCATATTTCTGGCTGATATCTTCAAGTTTATTTAATAGTGCATTGCTCTCTTCCTCGGTCAAAAGACCGGCATCATCCACAAGAAGCGGTTTCTGACGTTTTTCCGGAATTGCAGGAATCTCAGTAGGTACTGCAAGATCCTCGGAAGTCACTGCAGGAATCTCAGAATCTGTTTCCTGGCTCTCAGAAGCCATTACCGGAAGTACCAGCATAAATATACAGAGAAGAGAAAGCAGGCAGCCCCATATTTTCTTTTTTATCTTCATATTATCTGTTCCTTCCTGCTACATTAAAAATAAACACTTCAGACCGTACAGCACTCCCCAGATCAGAAAGGTGCGAATTCCAACGGATTTCCAGAATTTTGATTTGTCAATCGGAAGATCTCCAACCATTTTTCCGGTCTGACCGTTCATAGCAAATGTGAATTTCTGACCGTGCCAGGTGGTGTTTAAAAGCCATACCGGATACATGGCATACCAGTAACTGGCATTATGAATCTGTACATTACTGTCTTTAACTGAGGCACCACCGTTATAACCTCTGACAGTTTTACGAAAAGCTCTCTCAGTACATACACGAATTCTGTCACGGGCTCTGTCTATACGTTCATCTACGTTGACATCATAACGGTCAGCCAGGTAACCTGCCAGATAAGCCTGCTGAAACGGTACTGCTTCCTGGAAATTATATGGTTCAATGGCTTCCATCAGTGTATCATCCATTTTTCTGGAACCATCTGCGGGAACATGATCGAAGCTTATGCTTCCTTCACGATAGACACTATAGATTTCACGTGTTGTATATTCCGTATCACCAGATGTATGAGAGTGGACTTTTTCTGCCTCATATGTAATCTGAGCATCTGCATCTACATCAAACAGCCAAAATGGGATATATACGCCTTTGATTTCGTCCACATGGTTTTCTTTCTTGAATACCTTGGGAAGATATTTTTTACCTTTCAGATGCTTATAATAGTTTTCTTTGGCAGCTTTTTTATCCAGTTTAAATGGGATGATATAATCTGGTTTCAGATCACCTGAAAACTGACCTTTCATAGTTATTTTATTATTGCAGAACGGACAGGTCGTTGCTCCTGTTGTTTCCTCAGCTACGATTTCACTTCCACAGGACTGGCAGCTGTAGACGCGCATGCCGTTCAGTTCATTATTCTGCCACTGACCGGTGCTCATTGAGTACCAGTTGTCGTTTGAAATTGATTTTCCGGTCGTCTGTGTATCTTCGGATTTCTGCGTGCGCTGAAACTCTTCGACCGTCATTTCCGTATCGCAGTACGGACATTTCATGTGCTGAGATTTAGAATCAAATACCATCGAGGCATTACAGGATGGACACTTATATTCTATTACATCAGACATATTCCGTATTCCTCCTTTTAATTCGGTAGCATTAATTCCGTATCACGGTTTTGGTGATCCACAGTATTCACAGAAAGCACCTGTGTTTGTAGCACCGCATGCACATACCCATGTATCACCAGAAGCCTGCTGAGGTGTATTATGGTTCATCATAGTACCATGTTGTGGCGCATTTTGATTCATCATATTGCCCTGCTGCGGGTAGCCCTGGTTCATCATATTGCTCTGCTGTGGGTAGCCCTGGTTCATCATGTTACCCTGTTGCGGATAGCCCTGGTTCATCATGCCATTGCTATAAACCGGTGCGGGTGCCGGTGCGCCGGTAAGTGCAGTTATGATCTGGCTTGCAAGCTGTTCATAATTCATCATTTTAGCTCGTTCGTGATCTTTTACAGAGAAGGTATTAAGCTTAAAGTCCATATCATCAAACCAAGGTGTGTTAACGCCAAGTTTTATCTTGTAATCATAAGAATAGTTGTATCTTGGTGGCACATAAGATCTGGATTCACCATCCCGATCTTTGTATTCTTCTTCTACTCGCTGTTCATCGATGTCTAAACGACAGGAGGTTATTGCAGACAGAGGTACGATATCCGGATTATCCTGTTCGCTCATATTAAATGCTACGGCGAACAATCCTTTGTTATCGTCGATAAACACATGATATCTGTCTGCAGAAAATTCACGAGTGATACTGAAACTGCGAACAGCATTTTTGTTTTTTTCTCTGTATTCCAGCTGTCTTTTGATATCTTCTACGGTGCTGTGGCGTCTTTCTTCAAACCAAGGAGAAAGCTTGCTGGCACAGTTCTTACACAGATTTCCATCATCCAGTTTGCGGTTTCCTAAAAGCCCGATTTTTTCACCGCAGATATCACAGTTCTTTTTATCAAATAATCCCATTATTTAAACCTCCTTCAAAGAGTAAGAGAATTTATGTTATTTTTTCTCTAATTTGTCAAAGAATACTTTTACAGTCCAATCAATAGAGTCCATTGAATCTTCACTGTCTTCACTGTCTGCAGCTTCTTCTGTTTCTTCTGCATCATCCATACTGTCAGCAGAGGTGAAACATAATTTGCCATCATCAAGAAGATATAATCTCATGGTATCTGTGTCGACTATTGAATAGTCTTCGGCGTCTTCTTCGGTTTTTTCTTCTGTTGATTTTAATACTAGGGCATTTGTGTCCAGATCGCCTTCAAGTTCAGTGGTGGTTTCCGTTCCGCTTTCAATTGTTACAAGTGTTGCTTTACCGCCATCGATTGTAAGATTAAACTGCATATCAAAGAGTGTTCCGGTTGGAACCTGCATTCCAAACGCAGACATTATGGAACTGCTCCATTCACCATCAAAATCTTCAAGTTTGGTGTCTGTGAGTGCTTTTCCAAGTTCATAAGGTTTATATTCTTCTTTTCCTGTCCAAGAGTTACAGTCATTCCATCCATGCTGATTGTGATTTTTCCATCTTCATAGGTGCCTTCCATAACTTCATCATCTGAAGCAGTTATGACAATGTTATCTCCGTCTATCTTCCATTCAAAATCGTCAACGTCTGCTTCTTCTGATTCAGAAGATGTTGTTACTTTACCTTTTCCGTCTTCACTGATTTCCATTGACATTTCCATCATGATCGCATTTGGATGAAATTCATTCATACCGTCCATAGAAAGACTGTTTGCGTACCATGTACCAACTACATCTTTGTTGTCTAATGCGTAAACATTTGTACAAACAAGACCTGCCATCATAATTCCTAACGCACCCGCTGTAAAGATTTTCATTTTTTTTACTCATACCTGATTCTCCTTTCATCTTTGGAATAAAATGTTGTCAGATTTTTCTGCAAATACTATCTGTAATTATTATTATACGGACATATTTCAGATAATCACTAACACTTCTGCTAGTGATTTCAAAAAAATGAAAATATCAGGAAAATTGATATAAAAAAGAGGTGATTTCCCGTTGTGGGCTATCACCTCTGTGAGTTTTATTTATGATCTGCAGCTGTCCGTTGCGGCCATTCTGCTGATTTCCGGATTACCATCCAGATGCTGCATATTTAAGGTTTTTCTTTTCATTCTTTCCTGTTCGGATTGTTTCAGGATAAAATCTTTAATTTCTTTGGCATTTTTTATGTGCTGTAATTTAAGATCAGGATCCGTTACATCTCCAGTGAAGCAGTGAATGGTACCGATACCAAGGATTCGTTCCATCAGAGTGGTTTCCAGACGGACATCGATTACCTTGTACATGTAACAGTCATTCTCCACTTTGTTGAGCAAACCGGAATCGATTGATATGAATTCATCCGTTACGGTATAAGTAGTGAAGGTCCATGGCAGACCAAGAAACATAGAACGCTTTTTCTCTTTGTAAGTCATAACGCAATTCTCCTTTCAACTTGTATTTTCTTTTTCATAAGAGCCTCCTTGGTTTATACTGATATGTAATATCTGTAATCTATATAGAAGTATATCACAAATTCTTTGAAATTAGGCATATCAGCTTGATTTTTCTTTTGTTTCGTTAAAAACAAAAAATAACGACAGAGTATATCACGTTTGCAACATACAATGTCGTTATCTTTATTACATATTATTTATTATTTTAACAGTTCTCCATCAATATATCGTGCACGGATATTTCGATCATCTCCAGTATAGCAGAATCTTTCAAGCTTCTCCTGCGCGGAAATCTTGGTCCATGGATCTTCCATATTGTCGATCACAAGGGCATTAAATGCATAGCCTGTTTCAAAAGAACCAACCTTGCCAAATACACTTCCAGCTTCCTTTGTAGCATGATAAAAGGCCTGTGTAATAGTGATGGTCTTGCTCTCATTTGGTTCGTAGAACTCTTTTAATTTAGAAAGCTGCACGGCTCTTGCTACCTGACGATAAATGGCGAGGCCATGGCCCCCTGCAAGATCAGAACCAATGGCAATCTTCAGATCTTCAGAAGCCATCTGCTGCAAAGGCATAATACCGGCAATAATGTTTACTGTCGCATCTGGACAGTGTACAGAAATGCTGCCATGTTTTTTCATGATACGTTTATCTTCTTCAGATGGGAAAATTACATGGGCAAAAATTGAAGGGCCATGATCCATCAATCCTGCACGTTCATATATTTCTGCATCAGAGCCGTATCCTGGGAACAGTTTCAAGGCTTCCTGAGCTTCCCAGATGGATTCTACCAGATGAGTATGTACACCACAGTGATATTTCTCAGCCAGCTTTCCAAGACCTGTGATCAGTTTTTCACTGCAGGTTGGAGCAAAACGAGGTGCCAGGATGGTTTTAATCTTTTTGCTTCCCTCATGTGCAGCCAGATATTTTTCGGTCTCGTTCAGAGATTCTTCTGTAGTCTCAATAAGAAACTCAGGAGAATTACAGTCCATGTTTACTTTTCCAACATAACCGTACATTCCTTTTTCTTCCATTTTATCGAAGAGATAATTAGTTGCATCACGATGAATGGTAGCAAACACATTTGCATGAAAAGTACCATGGAGAATCATCTCATCTACAAAAGCGTCATAGCAGTTTTTGGCATACTCCATACTCTGAAAACGGGATTCCTGCGGAAATGTATAATGATTCAGCCAGTCAGAAAGCAGACAATCCATACCGATTCCACGCTGTACATACTGAGCACCATGTACATGAAGATCGGAAAATGCCGGAATGATCAGCTTATCACCATAATCAACTATTTCCACACCACTATATGTTTCCGGGATTTTTTCACAAATCTGGGAAACCACACCATCTTCTACTATAATATAGCTGTTCTCATGAATTTCCATCCGGTCTGCAGCCGGTGTAAATAAAATATCACCATGATAAATTTTTACTGCCATTATTATTCCTGCCTTCCTATATAAATCAAAACATTTAATGTGTATCTGTAATTCTTACTTCAATTCTAGTGGCATAATTTTCATTATTCTGTTCCACAAACTGATCAATGATATTTACTGCAAGAATGCCATCTTCAAGATCCAGATTTTGGCCCCATTCTCTGATTCTCTTGAAACTATCCTGAATCTGCTCATAAGCACCCTTGTGGTAACCTACCACATAGGTACCTGCCGGAATTGTATGAATATCTACATTTTCTTCTGGAACTTCATCTGTCAGAAGTGCTCCAAATTCTTTTTTAGTTCCCTTATAAAAAACAAGAGTTGGATAAAAATAGAAGGATTCTCCGGCATAAATCTCTGTTTCCGTTCCAATAGAAATATATTTTCGCTCCGGGTATTCCACTATGCGAAAGCCCTCATAATCAATTTCATCTTTGGAGTCTTCAATAAACTGGATTTTTCGTAAAATTGCGTGATCGATCCGCATCATTTCTTCCCATTGTTCGTGGATAGCTGCAGAACGTTCTTTAAGACGCTGCAATGCTTCGTCAGGATCTTTGGTGTCCTGAAAATCCCGGACTGCTTCTATAGAATATCCAAGCTTTCGCATATAGCGGATAGATGCCAGCTTGTATGTCTGGTCAAAACGATATTTTCGATAGCCATTGTTCGGATCGCGATAGCTCGGTTTTAGGATTCCGATTTTATCATAATAATGCAGTGTCTGTACCTTTAATCCAAATAAAGTTGCCAGTTCATTTACGTTCAGATATTCTTTATTTCCCATATTAAGTTCCTATCTAGATCCTTTTATATAAGGTTTGCTCAATGCTTCTGGTTCACTGCTCTTTCCTGCAGCTCCAAGCATTGCGATCAGAGTGAGGGCATATGGTAAAATGGCCAGCAGAAATGGAGAAATGGAAACACCAATAGTCTGAAGACGAATCTGTAATGCATTAGCTGCACCGAACAAAAGAGCTGCTCCAAACATTCCAAAAGGTGTATAGCGTCCAAGGATTACAGTTGCAAGTGCAATATAGCCACGGCCTGAGATCATGTTCTCTGTAAATACACCAAGCTGAACTAACACAAGGTATGCACCACCAATTCCTCCAAGAAGACCGTTAAATACCATAACGACCCAGCGGTATTTTTTTACCGGAATTCCAGCAGATTCTGCAGCCTGTGGATGTTCTCCTACTGCTGCGAATGCCAGTCCAGGATTTGTTTTTTTATAAAAGATCCAGGTAAAGATTAAAAGTATATAAATTAGATATGTCAGAAAATCACAGTTAAAAAATGCTTCGCCAATTAAAGGAATTTTAGATAATCCTGGAATTGCAATATTGGGAAAGGTCTCTATCTGCTGATATCCCTGTCCGTCTGACATCAGTTTAAATAAAAAACTTGTTACACCAAGCATGAGCATGTTGATCGCAAGGCCTGAAACAGATTGATTCTGGACCAAAGTAATGGATAAAAGACCATGAAGGAGACTGACAACAAGTCCGCCAAGCATACCGGCAAGAAGTCCCACAAACAGATTTCCAGAATACCATGCTCCGGCAAAGGAGAAGAAGGCGCCGCTAAGCATTACACCTTCCATGCCAATATTCAGGATACCAGATTTTTCAGCAATGGTTTCTCCAATTCCACCATACATAAGGGGCACTGCCAGACGAACAGCAGCTGCCAGAAATGCGGTCATAAAGCTTAAAGTAAAAATCTGTTGAAGCATTATGCATTTCCTCCTTTTTTCACTTTAGACTGTTTCTTTTTGAAATGAAACAGCTCTCTTCCAAGAATCAATACTACAACCAAACCAATCAAAATATTGACAATTGCAGAAGGAACGCCCAGCTGTCTCTGCATGGAACCTGCACCAACCTGCATTGCTGCATAAAAAATAGCTACGAATAATACCCCCAATGGATTGTTAAATGCTACAAGTGCAACTAGAACTGCTGTATATCCACAGTTTGATGAAATTCCTTCCAGGAGTTTTTTCTGAATCGCGAGGACTTCAATTCCACCTGCTGCAGCAGCAAGTCCGCCGCTTAAAAACGCTGAGAGAACAATGTTTTTCATAACAGAAATACCATTGCAGGCGCTTCCTCTTTTGTTCAGACCGACAGCTTTTAACTCATAACCCATAGTTGTTTTTTCAAGGAAAAACCATACTACAATCACACAAACAATGGCAATCAGTATTCCTACATGAAAACGAGTTGCCGGAATCAGATTTCCGAGCTGTACGCTCTTATCGATTTTAGCTGACTGAGGAACATTTCCTTCCGGATCCATTAGAAAAGAGCGAACTGCGTAGCCAAGAAAATTAATGGCAATGTAATTCATCATAATCGTAACAATGATTTCTGAAATATTGAATTTGGCCTTGCAGATTGCAGCCAGCAGTGCCCAGACACCACCAGCCAGAAAACCGACTACCAGGGCTGCAATGATTCTTGGGATTCCAGGAAGAGCGTTCCAGTTCAGTGCTACGATCGTAGTCGCCATAGCTCCTACATAGAACTGGCCTTCTGCACCAATGTTAAAGAATCCAGTGCGGTAAGCCACAGCACAGCCTAGACCAGTAAGAATCAATGGACATGCTTTTACAAAAATTTCTGCAAAAGCTGCCGGTGTTCCGAAAATCCCGCGGAAGAAAAGACTATAGGCTTCGGCAGGATCAGCACCACAGGCCATGATAAGAATGGTACCAGTCACAATAGTGATCAGGAGAATCAGAAGTGTATCAGCAAGTCCTCGTATTCTTTTTTCTTTCTCCATCATCTAGCCTCCTCTTCTTTAATTCCACCCATGAGAAGACCAATTTTCTGTACGGTTGCTTCTTCTCTGCTTAAAATTCCAACAATCTTTCCACCAAAGAGCACAGCAATTCTATCGCTTAATGCCATGATTTCCTCCAGGTCTGCAGAAATCAGCATAACGCCTTTTCCTGCATTTCTCTGTTCAGTCAGCTGCTGACGGACAAATTCAGTCGCACCAATATCAAGACCTCTGGTTGGCTGGCTTGCTATGATTACTTTAGCATGATCATGCAATTCTCTTGCAATAATCAGTTTCTGCTGGTTTCCCCCAGACAATAGTTTTACAGGCGTGTCAATCCCCGATTTACCAGAAGCACGCACATGGTACTGCTGCATTTTTTCAGCTGCGTTTTTTCGGATAGCAGACATATTTACCAGAGAATGACGAGCAAATGGAGATTTCTTATATTCACGTAAAATAAGATTCTCTGTAATACTCATTCCTGTGATCAGACTATCCTGTAGTCTGTCTTCTGAAATATAAGAAACACCTGCTTCATATCGCCCGCGAATACCCTCGCCTGCCAGATTTGCGCCATCCAGAAGAATTTCTCCGGAACCTGTTTTCTGAATTCCTGTAATTACTTCAGCCAGTTCTTTCTGACCGTTTCCTTCTACGCCAGCAATACCAAGGATCTCTCCTTTATGGATAGTAAGACTGATATCATCCAGCTTATGACGGCTGTGTTTTCGGTGGCAGTTGGATACATGTTTCAGCTCCAGCATTACCTCATTTTTGGGAGATCCTTCTATATGATAGTCTTCCGAAAGCTCACGCCCGATCATATAGGCAGATAATTCTTCAGGGTTCGTATCTTTTGTAGTCAGATCAGCAACCTGTTTTCCATCACGAAGAATGGTGACCTTATCACTGATTGCCATAATCTCACTCATTCGATGAGTGATGATAATGATTCCGTATCCCTCTTTTTTAAGATTACGCAGAACTTCAAAAAAATGAGTAGTCTCCTGTGGTGTAAGAACACCTGTAGGTTCGTCCAGAATCAGAAGTTCTACATTCCTGTACAAAGCTTTTAGAATCTCGACACGCTGCTGTTCTCCAACGGACAGATCGCTGATCAAAGCATCTGGATTTACATGTAATCCGTATTTTTCAGCCAGATCTGTTAGTTTTTTTCTCGCAGCTGCTCTGTCAAGGAAAAAGGAATTGCCCTTCAGATTTAATATGATATTATCCAGAACGGTCATTTTATTTACAAGAGAAAAGTGCTGCTGAACCATTCCGACACCCGCTTCGATTGCTTCTTTTGGGGAAGCAAAATCTGCAGGTTTGCCTTTCCAAAGTATTTCACCACTGTCCGCGGTGTAAAGACCGAAAATAATATTTACAAGCGTAGTCTTTCCGGCACCATTTTCACCAAGAAGGGCATGAATCTCACCCTTTTCTACAGATAGGTTAATATTCTCGTTTGCATATACCCCGGAAAATGATTTACAAATATGTTTCAATTGAAGAAGGGACATGGCTTTCTCCTTTTACGTCAAATTAGTTAATAATTAATCTCTTAATGTGTAATCACGTTCAACCTCAAGTTCGCCGGAAACGATTTTGTCAATTGCATCCTGTGCAGTTGCTTTTACTTCATCTGTAAGATTATCAGAAAGAAGAACTTCCACTGCTCCGTCTGCCATACCAAGGTTATAAACATCGCCTTCAAAGTTATCGTCAACAACACTTTCAATAGCTTTATCAATTACAACGTCAAGGTTATAGATTGCAGAGTCAAGAATGTTCTCAGGTGCTAAAGAACTCTGATCGTAGGAGTCGCCCTGGCACCAGATGTCTGCATCAACAGCAGCTGCGATTGCACCATTTCCACATGCATTTGCACAGTGTTTGATCACATCTACACCATTTTCAATCATTGCTTTTGCAGCTTCCTGTGCAAGCTGTGTATCAACAAAGGAGTTGGTCCATGCTGTCTGAACTTCAATATCTGGATTTACGGATTTTGCACCATCTTCATATCCGTTTACGATCTTCACAAGGGAATCACCCTGGATTGGTCCGATTGCACCGAGTTTGTCGGATTTTGTCATAGATGCGGCAATGATTCCTTCTACATAAGCAGTCTGTTCACATGCCATTACATAAGATGCAACATTGTCAGAAGAAGCGTCAGATTCTGTACAGATAAATTTTGTAGCTGGATAAGTCTCTGCAACTTCCAGTGCAGGATCACCAAATTCGTATCCATGGCCAATTACTACATCATATCCTGCGCTTGCATAATCAGCAAAAGCAGCAGAAATGTCAGCAGCTTCCAGATTTTCTGTATAAGCAAGTTCACATCCGTATTTATCACAGGCTTTCTGAGCACCTTCATATGCGGTCTGGTTCCAACCCTGATCATTTGCAGCACCTGACATCAGAAGTGCAACTTTCAGTCCTTTTCCTTTTGCTGCATGAACCGGCTGTGCACATACACCATTCATCATAGATACTGTTATTGCCATTGCTAATCCCATAACCACTAATTTTTTCATCTTAATCCTCCTTGATAAGATCCTGTTATCATTTATTTTTTATCTCAAACCCTATAGTTAATACAAGGTTTTGAATAAGTCCTCTACATAGTAAACTATATAGTAACTATAGGGTCAAGAACTTTTTTTAAATTAATTAAAAAAGGCGGTATTCCTAAGAATACCACCCTAATGATATGTTTGTTGTATAAAGATTGTAAAATGGATTAATGTTTTTAATTATCTTCAATTCAGCACACGATTGATCTGGCGAAAATCCTTCAGTGCCTGGCGACCAATCTTGAAGATCTTTTTCATATTGATCGAGTTGATACCGCCCTGTCTTGGACGGAAAGTGATTGGCAGATATTTGACGCGGCATCCCTTTTTTGCATAGATTACTGACAAGACCACATTGGACAGATTAAAATCATTAGGGATCAGGTCAATATATCTGCGTAGAGTATCTGCCTTCATCAGACGGAATGGCGTGTTGGCATCTTTGACGGAAACACCGAAACAGATACGAATCACAAGGCGTAGAATACGAGTAACAAAGATACGACTGCCGCCATCCTGACGGTTGTTTCGCCACCCAATGACCATATCCCATGCTTCCCTCTGATCCCAAAACTGTTCAAATTCAGAGGGAAGTGTCTGACCATCTGAATCAGTCTGAAAAACAAAATCTGCACCATGATCAAGTGCATAATGATATCCATATAAAACAGTTGCACCATGTCCACTGTTTGTTTTCGTGATAGGGCTGAACGAAGGGTGTTCTTTTGCATATTCCTGCATGATTATGTATGTATCATCCTTGCTTCCGTCATCAATCACAACCAGGCGGGATTCACCGTTTCCGGAATGCGCCTGAATGACAGGATACCAGTCATCAAGTACTTGTCGGATATTTTCTCGTTCGTTATATGCCGGTATGATTATAAAAAGTCTATCTGTCTTTGTTTCCAAGATAATTCTCCTGTGGGATATTCTGCAGACATGGGTTACCTTCTGGCAAGTTCACTGGTAATCTCTTCCCAGGTAACTCCCTTTTCTACCATCAGAACCATGGCATGATACAGAAAATCCGAAATTTCATATTTGATTTCTTCTTTGTCAGGATTTTTTGCCGCTATAATAATTTCTGCACATTCTTCTCCGACCTTTTTCAGAATCTTATCAATACCTTTGTCGAAAAGATAATTTGTATAAGAGCCTTCTTTAGGATGAATTTTATGGTCTGCGATCATATCATACACATCCTGAAAGATATGAAGTGGGTTTGTATCGTTATACTCTTTCTGAACCAGAGGTTTAAAGAAGCAGCTGCGGCTGCCAGTGTGGCAAGCTGCTCCGATCTGATCGACTTTAGCGAGGATTGTATCATTGTCGCAGTCCAGCGCAAGTGATTTTACATACTGAAAGTGACCGGAAGTAAGACCCTTGAGCCAGAGTTCCTGACGACTGCGGCTCCAGTAAGTCATTTTACCAGTTTTCAGAGTATTTTGGAAGGCCTCTTCATTCATATATGCTACCATAAGTACCTGGTCGTTTTTGTAATCCTGAACTACCACCGGAATCAATCCGTCATTGTTGAGTTTGAAATCAGACCAACTGATAGCACTTTCGAAAGTAATGACCGGAATTCCGGAAGCTTTGCAGTCTTCTTTGAAATTAATAAGTTTCACCTCAAGAGAACTGATATAAGCACCGCTTAAAGCATGTACAGATTCTTTTTTGAGAAGATCTTTCAGGGCATCTGTTTTACTCTCTTCTGTATGAAGAATAACCTTCATATCAGAACTCGTAGCGATTTCGTCCTGAATCGTATCCAATGCAAGAATTTCATCTGCATACTTTTCAATCAGTTTTTGGTTATCTGCAAATTCTTCCATAGAAGAAATACTGATGACCATTTTTTCTTTACCGAAACGTTTGGATACTTCCTCAAGAAGTAAAATATTACTTTCTTTGGAAAAATTCAGAACAACTTTGGCACATCCGGCATAAAGAAGCTTTTTGACATCTTCCATGCGATTGATATTTCCAGCTGCCATAACAGGAATTTCAGCAATCGCACAAATCTGTTTGATATTTGCAATAGCCTGATCATGCTCTTTATCTCCAGACGAAAAGTCAAAAACCAGTAGTTCATCTGCTCCGTTATCTCGGTAAAAACGCACAAGATCTTCTATATTTCCTTCTCCAAAGAGATTTCGTTGACCAAATCCGGTAACTGCCTTTCCTGATTGCAGATACAGGCATGGAATCAGTAGTTTATCTGCCATGTGTATTCCTCCTTATGCAAGACTTCCCTTGGTAGAGAGTACATCTGTAATGCGTGGATCATAGGAAACAGCCTGATCCAATGCTTTGGCAAAGCTTTTGAACATTGCTTCGGCAACATGATGGCTGTTGCCACCGGTAAGTACTTTGATATGCAGGTTCATGCCACAGGAATAAGAAATAGCATAGAAAAACTCTTTTACCATTTCAGTGGACATATCTCCGATCTTTTCGGAAGTAAACTCTGCATCCCATGAAAAATATGGCCGGCCGGAAAGGTCGATTGCACAGAGTACAAGAACTTCATCCATTGGGAGGATACAGCTTCCGTAGCGGCGGATTCCTTTCTTGTCTCCAATTGCTTCTTTGATCGCAGTACCAAGGACAATACCGGTATCTTCAATTGTATGATGGTCATCTACCTCCAGATCGCCATGGACACGAACGCAGAGATCAAAAAGGCCATGTCTTGTAAAACCGTCAAGCATATGGTTAAAGAAACCGACGCCGGTTTCAATATCAGAATAACCAGTTCCATCCAGAGTCAGTTTGAGTTTGATCTCTGTTTCTTTTGTATTACGTTCTACAGATGCTTCTCTTGCCATATCTGTTTCCTCCTACTGTTCTTCGTCTTCAAAACGGACAGCAATAGAGTTGGCATGTGCAGTCAGCTGTTCTGAAGTTGCAAACTGTTCAATGTCTTTATGAATTTTACGCAGAGCTTCTCTCGAATAGTACACGATACTGGATTTTTTTACAAAATCATCAACAGAAAGTGCGGAGAAGAATTTTGCTGTTCCATTTGTCGGAAGAACATGGTTTGGCCCGGCAAAATAATCACCGAGTGGTTCAGAGCTGTTTTCACCGATAAAGATTGCTCCGGCATTTCTTACTTTCATCATTACTTCAAATGGGTTGGCAGTTACAATCTCCATATGTTCAGAAGCAATGGCGTTGGCTGCTTCAATGGCTTCATCCATGTCTTCTGCGATCAAAATATAACCAAAGTTATCGAGGGACTTCTGGATGATCTCTTTACGGGAAAGGACTTTGACAAAACCGTCAACTTCTTCGCTGACTTTTGCTGCAAGTTCCTTACTTGTCGTGATCAGGATGGCAGAAGCAAGCTCGTCATGTTCTGCCTGTGAAAGAAGGTCGGCAGCTACATATCTTGGATTGGCTGTTTCATCGGCAAGAACCAGAATCTCACTTGGGCCGGCAATGGAGTCAATGCTGACATAGCCATAGACCGCTTTTTTGGCAAGTGCTACAAAGATGTTTCCAGGTCCTACAATTTTGTCAACTTTTGGGATGCTTTCTGTACCGTAAGCAAGTGCACCGATTGCCTGTGCTCCGCCGACTTTGTAAATTTCATCTGCACCGGCTTCTTTGGCTGCAACCAGAGTGGATGGATTGACTTTACCGTCTTTTCCCGGAGGAGTTGTCATAACGATCTGGTCTACTCCAGCTACTTTGGCAGGAACGATGTTCATCAGTACGGAAGAAGGATAAACAGCCTTTCCGCCCGGAACGTAAACACCAACACGTTCAAGTGCAGTTACTTTCTGTCCAAGCATGGTACCATTTGTTTCACTGGTGAACCAGCTGTTCTGGCGCTGTTTTTCGTGATAGCTTCTGATATTAACAAGTGCTTTGCGGATAACATCGATCAGAGCCGGATCGACTGCCTCATAAGCTTCTTTTATTTCTTCTTCAGTTACTTTGATCGTATCTGCACAGATCTCTGTTTTGTCGAACTCTTTTGTATAGGCAAAAAGAGCGGCATCTCCTTCGGTTTTTACTTTGTTCAGAATTTCGTCAACTGCTGCTTCAAATTTGCCATAGTTGTTTGGGCTTCGTTTCAGGAGATTTTCCAGAATATCTTTTGTACTTTCTTTTGTAAGTGCTACTGTACGCATTATGTTCATCCCTTCTGTTGGTTATTATTTACTGATCACATTTCTGAGATCACGGATCAGGTTACGGATCCGTTCATCTTCCATTTTCATGCTGACCTGATTTACGACCATTCTTGCAGAAAGCGGGCAGACTTCTTCAAGAACATTCAGACCGTTTTCACGCAGGGTGCTTCCGGTTTCAACAATATCTACGATCACTTCGGAAAGTCCGACGATCGGAGCCAGTTCGATGGAACCGTTCAGCTTAATGATCTCTACTGTCTGATGTTTCTTATTATAAAAATAGTCTTTGGCAATGTTTGGATATTTGGTTGCAACACGGATCAACTGGTTGTTCTGAAGCAGTTCACGGGCACTTTCCGGTCCACAGACACACATACGACATTTCCCGAATCCGAGGTCCATTACTTCATAAAGCTTACGTCCTTCTTCAAGAATGATATCCTTGCCAGTGACGCCGATATCGGCAGCACCGTATTCAACGTAAGTTGGTACATCAGGTCCTTTGGCGAGGAAAAAGCGCAATTTCAGATCTTCATTGACAAAGATCAGTTTGCGGGTATCTTTGTCACGCATTTCTTCGCAGGTGATTCCAATCTGTTCAAACATATCCAGCGTTTTCTGTGCAAGTCTTCCCTTCGTAAGGGCAACGGTAAGATATCTCATATCAGCAGTCCTCCTTTTCACGGCGAAGAGCTACAGCCGTTCCTTCATTTCTCAATTTCTGCGCTTCCAGAATGGCTTCGCGGCGATTAGCTTCTGTATAGGTAAGAATGACTGGTGATTTTTTCTCCGGAAGTGAAATCTTCTGTCTGGACAGAGCCATAAGGAGATTATCGACAGTGATGCCAAAACCAATGGAGGCAGCAGGTTTGCCGAAATGTTTCAGAAGATTGTTGTAACGTCCTCCTTTTACAACTGGTTCACCGGTTCCATAAGTATATGCCTGGAAAATGATTCCAGTATAATACTGAAATTTGCTGAGCATACCGAAATCAAAGCTGACATACTTTTCATATCCGTAAATTTTGAGAATTTCATAGATTTCTTCCAGCCGTTCTACCGCTTTGATTGCACAGATATTGTCTGTCAGACTGCGTGCTTTCTGAAGAACTTCAGAAGAACCAAACAGGTGTGGAAGTTCCAGAAAAGCTTTTTCCAGAGATTCCGGAATATTCTGGCTGCGTACAAGATCTTCTACACCAAAATAGTTTTTCTGAGAGATCAGGGAACGGAGATTTTCTTCTTCTTCGATATCCAGATTGGCATCCTGAAGAAGAGATTTGAAATAGTCAACCTGTCCGACACTGACCTGAAATTCTTTTAATCCGGCTTTTAAAAGGCATTCAACTGTCATGGCGAGAAGTTCTGCATCTGCTTCGGCAGAATCATCACCGATACGTTCTACACCCATCTGAGTGGTCTCTTTGAGTCGGCCCTGATAGCTGGAATTATTGATAAAAGTGTTTCCTGTATAAGAAAGTGTTATAACTTGGTGCTCCGGATTAAAATAAGTAGCGCAGGCTCTTGATACGGATGGTGTGAAGTCCGGGCGTAATACCAGGGTATTTCCTTCACGGTCAAAAAATTTATACAGATCCTTGGAAGGAATTGTACCTACTTCTCTGCTGAATACTTCAAAATATTCAAAGGAAGGAGTTTCAATCTCCTCATATCCATAGGAATCAAATACTTTGCGGATTTCTGTCTGAAGATGATGCTTCTGGCTGCACTCTCCATTATAAATATCGCGAACACCTTCAGGTGTATGAAAAATTCGCTGCATAGTCGTTTCCTCCTCATTACAGATAAACACTTTAACGTGCTACCATGCTACTATGTAAAAACAAGAAAATTATAGTAGAAAAAATAGAAAATGTCAATCCCGCAATTTCAGATCTGTCTGGATTCCATCCAGATAGGGAACAAGAAATCCATTTTTTTTCTGTAAATAGTAAATGGAATTCAATTCTTCGCGCCGAAAGCTTTTGCGCCCTCCGGACTGCATGCGATTCCAGAACTTCATCAGGTCACGGAGCGGAAGGTAATAAAACAGATCTGCATGACTGAAAAAAATAAGAAAAAAAGCAATTCCGCCCTGCTGCTCAAAGGCGTTCATGAATTCGACCTGATGCGGGTGGATATTGCTTAACGGAAAAGTATCAACACTGCATTCTTTAGCATCAAAGCAGACCGGGATTCCCTGAACAGCACCGATATAATCGACTGTACTGCGTTGCTCAAAGTATGCGAGTGTGATATGACGGTTTTCTTTGTCCATGCGGACTGGTGTGATCGGCGTTGGAATTTTCTGAATCAGAGCAAGATTTTTTTCTGCATATTGTTCATTGGTTCGGTTCACGAGATCCTCCAGGGTTGAACCCCGGAGGCCCCTGCTGTTCCATGTTGCCATATTGGAAAATCCTCTCAGTTCAGAAGTTTGATAGATGGATAATAGCGTACAACGGCTTTTCCGACAATCTCATCAAAGGATACAAATGTGTTTTTCCAGAATCTTGAGTCTCTGGAATATTCGCGGTTGTCACCGAGCATAAAGTAACTGTTTTCCGGTACCTTATAGGGACCATAATTTCCGGTCGGAACCTCCGGTACGAAGCTGTCATCCAATGGTTCATCAGAGCCATTTATGTATACTTTACCGTCACGGATTTCAACGGTTTCACCAGGAAGTCCGATCAGACGTTTGATGAACAGCTGGCTTTCATCATCCGGAAATTTGAAGATGATGATATCAAAGCGTTCCGGATCTTTGGTTTTGTAGGAAATGTGTTTGCCGAAGAAATCGAAGTTCAGACCATATGCCATGCGGAAACCGAAGATACGGTCACCGGTCATAATCGTATTTTCCATGGATTCAGACGGAATTTTGGCGTTGATGAGAACAACATTATTTACAACAAGAACTACTACTACAACAATGATGATCATTTTTACATAATCCCAGATTTCATTCCAGATTTTCATAACTACACTCCTCTAAATGTTCTTCTTTTAATATATGTTGAAATTGCACTGGTAAAACTGCCTCAAAATGTTTTTCGGACAGGTTATGCAATTTTCCTTCAAGTTCAGGAAAAGTCAGGCGATAAGCATGGAGAAGCTGATGTTTCAGCCCATAATGATCACGGAAATATCGATTGAATTCCTGGCTGCCGTATTTTGCATCACCGGCTAGAGGATGTCCCTCAGATGCCAGATGCGCACGAATTTGATGTGTACGGCCCGTGATCAGTCGTACTTTCAAAAGAGTTGCATGCTCATTATTGCAGATAGGTGTGTACTGTGTTTCGATTGGCTGGGCATCTTTTTCTTTTGTCGGTGAGACACTTACTTTATTCAGGTTTGCATCTTTATGCAGATATCCACGGATATGCCGCGAGCGGGTAAGCTTTCCCTTAACGATGCATAAATAGTCTTTATGAACGGTACGGTCATGAAATAACGTTGACAGTTCCTGCAGTCCTGCAAGAGATTTTCCGGCTGCGATAACACCGCTTGTATTTTTGTCCAGACGGTTGCATACGGAAGGATGAAAGGTCCGCAGATTTTCTTCTGTCAGTGAACCATTTTGAAGAAGATATCCAATCAGGTATTCTACCATGGAAGGTTCTTTGGTATCATCTGGCTGAGAAAGCATACCTGCCGGTTTGTTGATCAGAAGAATATCAGTGTCTTCATAGATGATATCCAGATCAGTTACGGCCCTTGCTGTCTGTTCCTGCTGACTGAATTTTGAAAAAGTTTCATCACTGAGAAACAGTCTGATCTGGTCTCCGGTGTTGAGCTTTTCGTTTCCAGTTGCTTTTCTGCCATTTAATGTGATGTTTTTTTTGCGAAGCATTTTATAAAAAAAGCTTTTGGGTGCATTCCGGAGTAGTTTTGCAAGATATTTGTCAAAGCGCTGTCCGGCCTCGTTTTCGGTGATTTGGAATTCTTTCATAAAGCTCCTTTACAGACAGATTGCCAGAATAGTGTGTTTGATCAGTTCATTTCTGGAAAGTTCCGGATATTTTTCGTCCGGGCGGAATTTAATTCCCTCCTCCAGAGATTCTTTGTGTGCATTCATGGAATCAAGACGTTCCAGAAACGGATCCAGTCGGGTAAAAATCTTGACGGTTGCTTTGAAACTGTTTCCTCTGAGAATCTTCTGACATTCTCGCTCCATGAAAGTTACGTCAATTTTAGGATCACTGCTATATCCGACAACAGTGTTTCCACAAATTGCAAATGCGTCAATGTTTGCACTTTTCTCATAGAAAGTCATGTACATTTCATAAGACATGGTAAGTTCGCCGGCATGTTCATGAATCCTACGGTATACAGATGTTTCTACTTGTCTGGCGCGAAAGATCATGATCAGGCTGACCAGAGATTTGCAGGCTGGAAGGCAGCCGACAACAGCTATCACAGTCCAGATAGTCAGTCTTGTATGAAAATATAGCATTGCTGAGAAAAAAATCAGCAAAGGTACTGCAAATAAAACAGCTGTAATAAGAATCCGCCGTTTCTTTTCGGAGGCAAGATATCCATAATCTCCCTTTCTGGAAGAATTACGTTTTTTTGTTTTACTCATGTAATGCTCCTTTAAATGTTTTATTTCTTCGTTTTTTTCTTATGTGTATTGCGGATGGTGGTTCTGTGAGCTGGTCTGCGTGATGAACCAGAGTTTTTGTTTCCTGGAGAAAAACTGTTTTTCTTTTCCGGACGAATTAGGCATTTCGGACCAAAACCGACCAGATCCATGCGTCCGGCACGCTGCAGTCCTTCCAGAACCAGCTTACGGTTGGCTGGATTCTTGTACTGCATCAACGCACGTTGTATCGCTTTTTCATGAGGATCTTTCGGTACATAAACCGATTTTCCGTCCAGTGGATTGATACCGGTATAATACATACAGGTAGAAAGTGTGGATGGTGTTGGATAAAAGTCCTGCACCTGTTCCGGGGTGAAGCCAAGATCACGCACATATTCAGCGAGTTTTACGGCATCTTTGATCGTACATCCTGGATGAGAAGACATAAAGTATGGAACAGCATACTGTTTCTTGCCGGTAGCTTCATTTGCTTTGTCATATTCTCTGAGAAACGTCTGATAGATCTGATGAGATGGTTTACCCATATAGTGAAGTACCTGGTCTGAAACATGTTCCGGTGCAACACGAAGCTGTCCACTGATATGATATTTGACCAGTTCCTGCATAAATACAGGACTTTTATCTGCGACAACATAATCAAAACGTACACCAGAACGGATAAAGACTTTTTTGACACCGGGTACTTTGCGCAGTTTTCGAAGAAGGGAAACATAGTCTGTGTGATCTACCTGAAGGTTTCCACATGGCTTCGGAAAAAGACACTGGCGATTCTGACAGACTCCTTTTGTCAGCTGTTTCTGACAGGATGGTTGTCTGAAATCTGCGGTCGGACCGCCTACATCATGAATATAACCCTTAAAATCAGGATCCTTTGTCATTTTGATGGCTTCTTTCAGAATCGATTCATGGCTTCGAGTCTGAAGGATTCTGCCCTGATGAAATGTCAGTGCACAGAAATTACATCCACCGAAACAGCCACGGTTGCTGGTGAGACTGAATTTAATTTCCTTCAGTGCCGGAATACCGCCTTTGGCATTATACATCGGATGCCAGGTGTCAGTATATGGCAGATCATAGACATCATCCATTTCCTGCTGTGAAAGCGGATGTGCCGGAGGATTCTGAATAATATAGCCTCTGGTTCCATAACTCTCAGCAAGTGGTTTGGCGGTAAAAGGATCTGTATTACGGTATTGAACTGCGAAACTGTCAGCATATGTGTGTTTGTTAGACGAAACTTCCTCATAGGAAGGGAGAACGATTGGTTCGAATGCACGGGACAGATCTTTGCACTTGTACACAGTACCAGGAATGTAAGTGATCTCTTCAACTGGCAGTCCACTCTGTAGTGCTTCGGCAATTTGAAGAATTGAATGCTCTCCCATTCCGTAAGAAATCAGATCCGCACCGGAATCCATAAGGACACTTCTACGCACGCGGTTATCCCAGTAATCGTAATGAGCAAGACGTCTGAGGCTTGCCTCAATACCGCCAAGGATAATTGGAGTATGTTTATATGTCTGACGAATCAGGTTGCTGTATACGACCGTTGGCATATCCGGCCGAAGTCCCATCTCGCCGCCCGGAGAATAAGAATCTTTCTGGCGATGTTTCCTTGAGACTGTGTAATGATTGACCATGGAATCCATATTTCCGGCTGTTACAAGGAAACCAAGGCGCGGTTCACCAAAAGTCTGAATGCTTTCTTTATGACGCCAGTCCGGCTGTGGGATGATTCCCACACGGTATCCACGACTCTCAAGGAGACGGCTGATAATGGCAGAACCGAAAGAAGGATGATCTACATAGGCATCTCCTGTGAGATATACAAAATCGACCTGATCCCATCCGCGCTGCTGCATTTCCTGCTTTGTTACGGGTAAAAAGTTTTGCATTATATACTCCTAAAATGAAACGGACTGGGCTCTATAACCCTCCGCAATAATGTCGAGCTGACGATGAAAACGGGCAAGCTGCTGAAGATCTTTTGTGCGGAATACCCGTAGAAATTCATCCTGGATTTTTTCAACTTCTCTTTTATTGGAAATCTTGTACAGGTTTTCAATGCTGAGCAAAATGTCTTTTACCAGATTGGACTGTGTCTGTGAAGAATTCTGCGCATCCATAATCTCATCACGAACAGATGACATTTCACGGTCCAGTGCAATGATTGCATCAGCTGCGTTGCTCAGTCGCTCGGCTACATGTAAAGGCATCTCGCCTTTGTACTTATACTGCAGAGAATGTTCGATCGTAGCCCAGAAGTTCATAGCCATTGTGCGAATCTGAATTTCGGCCTGAAGGCGTTTGGGGCCATTGATCGTATCTACAGTATAATAAATGATCAGATGATAACTCCGGTAACCGCTTTGCTTGATATGCTTCAGATAGTTTTTTTCACTTTTGATGGTCATATCACTGCGGCTACGGATAATAGAGGCTACGGTATCAATATCTTCTTCAAACTGACAGATGATGCGGATACCGGCAATGTCTTCGATCTCTTCTTCCATCTTTTCCATGGGAATATGTTTGCGCTGCATTTTTTCCAGGATACTTGGAAGACTCTTGACACGCCCACTGACCTGTTCAATCGGAGAATACAGGTCATTTTGCTTGTGTTCATCTATAATATGTTCAAACTTTACCATCAGTTCTTTGACAGCAAGTTCATATGGACATAAAATACTTCTCCATAACTGTATTTCCATAAATATCGCTCCTTGCAGGATTGTTGCTTTGAAGTTAAGACCTGAAATACGAAAAGACAAAACTTCCCATACAGTATAACACAATTTGTACAATTTTTGTTAGTAATATGTATACTTTCTGATTTTTTTTCGGAGACATTGTAAAACATGGTATGGATTTACGCTGATATCCTGTCCTTCTGGGGTGGTGATATAGATGCCAAGGTGAAGGTGCACCGGAAACCTTTCGGAAGTGCCCTCCTGTCCATATCCGGTATTTCCCATGAAACCAAGAATTTCTCCGGCCTGCACTCTATCACCGGGAGTAAAATCTTCCTCATAGGAGGAAAGATGCGCATAATAAAAATATCCGCCAGAGTCAGAACGGATACCAATTCGGTATCCGCCAAGAGGCAGCCAGCCTTTTTGTTCAACAATGCCGTCTGTGATGCTGATGATGGGATAATAGCCGGATTGACTGACGGGACCAAAGAGATCGGTTCCTTCATGATGGCGATTTCCACCGTATGTACGTGAGTCCATCCAACTGTCTTCATAGCTGATGTCATCAGAGGCAACAGGAAAATACTGCAGATTTCTCCAGATTGCTTCATAATATTTTTTTAGCTGCAGATAGCAGTCTTTTTTGTACAAGAGATAAAAGGTATTATCAGGAAAAATATGTTGAGGATGAAAATGACTGTTTAACATGGTTGTGGTAAGAAGATCACACCAGTCTGAAGGATAAAGACCGGATTCTGTCAATTGACGATAAAGTTCCGGGGACAGATCCTGTTGTCGGAACTCAGCAGAGGCGGCACAGTCTTTTTTTAGAACAGAGACAGTGCTTCGACTGAATGAAATGTAGGACAGTATGCTGTTAGACAGTATCAGAATGAAAAATACAAAGAAAAAAGAAGAACGTGACATAGATGTTATACTTTCTGAGTGGTTTTCAGATTATTATATGCAAAAAAGACTCCGCATATCTGCGAAGCCTTTTTGAGTAATTGAATTTATAATAGAATTTTGACTGCTTAAGCTCAGTCTTTTAACTCTTCAAGAACTTTTACAAGATATTTCCATACACGTTCTGTAGAAGCAATGTCAAGCACTTCTTCGGAAGTATGGATGTCTTTCATATCCGGTCCGAGAGATACACAGTCAAGGCCATCGATTTTTTTATAAAACAGACCACATTCAAGACCGGCATGAATAGCTACAACTTCTGGTTTCTGACCGTACATGGTTTCATATACTTCAACCATTTTGTCGCGAAGTGGAGATTCTTTGCGATACTCCCATGCAGGGTAAGCACCCTGAATTTCATATTCTCCGCCAAGGAATTCTGTCAGATACTGAATCTTATCGGAAAGAGCATTGCGTGCTGCTTCTACGGAACTTCTGACACCTGAACTTGCAAAAAATTCATCTTCAGAGAGAGATACAATACCAATATTGGTAGAGGTTTCTACAAGGCCTTCGATATTTGCACTCATTTTCTGGATACCGAAAGGAACCTCCATCAGATAGAACAGAACTTTTTCACGGCTTGTCGGGTGAAGGACTTTTGCAGATTCATGGCCTGCTTCTGTGATTTGGATAGAAATACCCTTATCACTTCCGTCATATTCTTCGCGAAGACCTTTTTCAACCTTGGAGGCATATGCTTTGACGGCGTCCATTTCTTCTTTGGATACAAGAATATCGCAGACTGCTTCTCGTGTAATGGCATTATCTTTCTGTCCACCAGTCATGGAAATAATCTCATAATCTGCTTCTCTTTTGAGTCCATACAGAAAACGCCCCATTACTACATTGGCATTTGCTCGTTTTTTGTCAATTTCAGAACCGGAATGACCACCCATCAGGCCGCATACTTTTATCTGAAGTTTTTCTCCTTCTGCGTCTACGCGTGCAACCGGGATATGGCTGACAGCAGAAAGTCCACCGGCACAACTGATCCAGAGGCTGCCCTCTGCTTCTGAGTCCATATTGATCATACGTTTACCCTTGAGTACACTGCAGTCAAGCCCTACAGCACCAAGAAGACCGATTTCTTCATCTACAGTGATCAGTACTTCCAGTGCCGGATGTGGCAGATCTGTACTGTCAAGAAGTGCCAGTGCATACGCTACTGCAATACCGTCATCACCACCAAGAGTAGTTCCGTTGGCTGTGACATATCCATCTTTTACAGAAAGATTCAGTCCGTCTTTTTCGAAGTCATGCTGTACATCGGGTCTTTTCTCGCAAACCATGTCCATATGACCTTGCAGAATAACGGTTGGTGCATTTTCATAGCCGGGTGTTGCTGGTTTATAAATGATTACATTGTTCATTTCATCCTGCACGTAGTCAAAACCATGTTCTTTTGCAAAAGCTACCAGATAATCGCTGATCTGTTTGGTGTTTCTGGAACCGTGTGGGATTTTGCAGATTTCCTCAAAATAATAAAATACCTGCTTTGGTTCGCAGTTTTCTAATACTCTCATATTGATTTCCTCCATTAATGAATTGTTGCGTGTATATTTATTTTATCGACATATCTGTCTGATATGCAGCATAAAGTAAAGAATAAAAATATAAAAAGCTGTATTTATGAGAAAAATATTTTATACCGTTTTCAGTATTTCACAAATATGATTTTTTGTTGTGTATCCACAGGAAGCACTTGCAGCTTCAAAAGAAGGGATGCAATTGTGGTTGAATGTTCTTCTGCCTGTTTTGCTGCCATTTCTGATATTGACAGGAATATTGATTCATACAAATATGGCAGGAAAACTACTGCAGCCTGTGGAAGTGATCTGGAATAAAGTACTGGGTGTCTCAGCAGCAGGTGCTTATGCAGTCATTGTCGGAGCACTCTGCGGCTATCCGGTTGGTGCCAAAATAACATCCGATCTGTATGAAAATCATCAGATCAGTGAGTCAGAGGCAAAATATCTTCTTACATTTACAAATCATGCAAGCCCTGTGTTTGTACGTACATATCTGTGTCATATCTGTCTCAAAGATCAGATTCCTGCACGAACAGTGTTTGGAATATTTGCATTGTCTGATCTTACAATTATGCTTTTATTTCGATTTGTAGTTTATCGAAATAAAATCCAGTTTTTATCAGCAGATAAGAAAAAAAAGACACCCGTCTCAAGCTCATCAGGAGCTTTTCTGGATGTCTCCATTATGAATGGGTTTGAAACAGTTACCCGCCTGGGCGGATACATTCTTATGTTTTCCATTCTGTCTGCCTGTATCAGTCATTTTTGGAATATGAAAAATCTCATCGGATATACATTATCCGGTATATTGGAACTGACAACAGGACTTTGCCGTCTTCAAAATGCCAATATTCATATGCAATGGAAATATCTGTTGACATTATTTCTGACAGCTTTTGGCGGAATCTGTATAACATTTCAGACAAGAAGCCTGGTTACACGGAAACTATCAATGCTTCCTTATATAACAGCAAAACTTCTGAATGGAATTACAACCGTGTTATTCGCCTTATTCTTCTCCAAGATCATCTAACAGACTGTCTTCTTCCGGTGCGTCTGCCGGTTCTTCATGATAAGATCCGGTCATAGCTGCTGCCTGTGCTGTCTGAGGAGCAAGTTCCTGACGGTTATGATTAACAACATCAAGACAACTCTGGAGAGCATCGATAAATCCTTTGTATTTACCACCTGCGTCTTCAAGAGTCTGATTCAGGACGGAACCGATATTTGCCATCATGTCATCAGTGTATGTGATAGCACTTAAACGAATGCTGTTTGCATCCTGTGTAGCGGAATCAAGGATTTCCTGTGCCTGTTTATTAGCTGCGTTAATTGTATCATTAGCCTGAGCATATGCTTTCTGCATGATCTCATGCTGTGTAACGAGTTCCTGTGCTTTGGCCTGAGCATCTGCGATAATAGCATCTGCTTTGGACTGAGCGTCTTCAAGGATTGCATCCTTATTACTGATGATCTTCTGATAACGTTTGATTTCATCAGGTGTTTTGAGACGAAGTTCTCTTAAAAGTTCTTCAATCTCTTCTTTATTTACAATAATTTTGGTTGCGGACAATGGCTGAAATTTACAGCTTTCTATAAATTCATCAATTTCGTCAATAATCTGTTCGATTCTGCTGCTCATAGTATATTCTCCTTGATTTTTTTCTTTCTCTTCCTGCACTTTTTTTACATAATGCCTGTATGATCTCCGGCGGTGCAAAACTGGATAGATCACCACCGAAACGGGCAACTTCTTTCATGATGGTGGAGCTGACATAAGCGTACTCCAATGTAGTGGTAAGGAATACAGTTGTTCTGGCAGGCGGTAAACTGAACCGTAAATGTGTAGGTCGTGATGCAATTGGATGTGCTGATGTTTGTACTGGCAATCGATGCAGAAAAATGTTCCAGAAATTAAATAATTGATCTTGTTACTGTAATTATTCGGAGGATGAAGCATGGGATTATTCAAAAAGAAAATCGTGAAAAAAACATATGACCGAGAACATATGAAACCAGTTATTCGTGCAAGCATTTGTACCGGGGAAGAAGTAGCAGGATTCAAAGACATACGGACCGGAAAAATCGAAGAAATCATGCTGATCAGATCGCCGGAGGAGCTAGAAAGATTCAAAGAGATATATGAGATAACAGAGGAAATCTCAAAAGAATATTAGACATCTTCTGGGTCGTGGATGAACGCCAGGTATTCGTCTGTAAGCTTATAGGGAAAAAGGAGTTATTTTATAAAGGTGATGAAAATTACTTACTCATATATGTTTATCATGATCAGACTTATAATCTGGATAATGGCACCCAAGTCGATACATTGCTATCTAACGATAGTGGTGTAGCATTTATTGTCAAAACAAAGGAAGGCACCATTTATCATGCCGGTGACTTAAATGACTGGTATTGGGATGGTGAGCCAAAAGCTGATAACCAGAGACTTACTTCAGCATATCGTGCGGAGATCAGGAAAATCAAGGGTATGCATTTTGATGCTGCATTTGTCCCTTTAGATCCGAGACAGGGAAATCACTATGCCGACGGGATCCTGTATTTCCTTAAAAATGTAGATTGCAATGTCATTTTTCCAATGCATTACTGGAATGATGCCAATGTAATTAAGCGGTTTATTACAGAATATCCGCAATATAAATCACGTATTAAAAACACAGAATGTGCAAAAGGAGAAGAATTATGAAGTTTAAGATGATTCACGAAAACTACAATGTATCAGACCTGGACCGATCTATTAAATTTTACAACGAGGCCCTTGATCTGCACGAAGTGAGAAGAAAGACTACCGATGATTTTATCATTGTGTATTTGAGCAATGATGTAAGTGATTTTGAGTTGGAACTTACCTGGCTTAAAGATCATCCACAGCCATATAATCTGGGTGAATGCGAATTCCACCTGGCATTCCAGGCAGAGGATTACGAGGCAGCGCATAAGAAGCATGAAGAGATGGGATGCATTTGTTTCGAAAATGAAGCAATGGGAATCTATTTCATTGTAGATCCAGATGGATACTGGCTTGAGATACTGCCGTAAAGCTGGTGTATATTGGGAATTTTAAAATCACCTTCAGATTATAAAAAATAGTCTGAAGGTGATTTTTTCAAATATCTTTAAATGTTGTTTCTCTTTGGAAGTGATTGTTTGTTGTTTACGTGAGAAGGTATTTTATGCTTATTTTCCAAATGTATTACTGGATTTAGCAGCAGCTTTAGCTGCCATGGTGTTGGTGGACTCAAACAAGGAAGTTGTCGGTGCGACCGGACACATCAGTACCCGTCCTGTTCCGCGGTAAACATTTACCAGGCCTTCTCCACTAACCGCTGATCCTACAAGTGTTTTGGTTGATCGTTCTACGGTAAATTCAAGGTTTGATGACCAGCATACGGCAAGGTTTCCATCAATTTTCAGTTCATCATTTTCCAATATGACTTCAATCAATTCATCTTCGGGAACATTAGACTCCAGTGCAGCTATACCATTTCCCTGCAAACTCAGATTAAACAGGCCTTCGCTACCTAATACTGCTGATGAAAGGTTCTTTCTGGCTACAACTTTACTTTTTACATTTGCATCACAAGCCAGGAACATGCCATCTTCAATTGTCATTCCGGCCGAACCCCATTTTCCAATGTCTGCAAGGATAATGTATTTGTATGTCGGTTCTAATATCAGGCAGCCTTCACCAACATATTCCGGTTTAACTGCGGTTTCTTTGGTAACCGCACCCTTGAGTGCCTTTCCAAGGAAATCTCCGATACCTTTTACACCAGATGTGGCTTGTACATTACCACCCATCCATTGCATGGCACCAGCCTGGATAACAGCTGAATGGTCTTTATCAATATCAATAACAACCTGTCTTCTTCTGACATTCATTTTACTCATGAAATACTCATTCATTGCATTCATAGGTGAAACGCTGGCATCCTGCACGTATTCAAGCACATGGAAGTTTCCGATACTTTTCGCATATTTTCTGTTTTCATTTTGTAAGTTTTCAATTCGCATAGCATAATCTCCCTTTAATAACAATCTATGATGTTGCTCGTATATGCTTATTATAAAAGAGTCAGCATAGATAGAAAACAATTCGTGCAGAGAAATATAAAGAGAGAATTCTCAAAATTCGAGAAATACAAAGATGCAATTCCTCATGGTGGATGTGTATTATGAAAAATAAATTTGTTATAGTGACAATATCAACAAAAAAGCAGAATGTAAATGGGGTGATCAGATGGAAGCAGCACAGAGAATTCGATTAATCCGGATTATAGAAAAGATAGAGAAAAATCCGGCATTCAGTAATAAGCTTGGTATAAAGAACACATCTGAATATTTATCAGAAAAAGAACAGAAAAAATGAAAGACACATGTCAGAAGGAGTAAAAATGTTATCGTTATTATTTGCAATTTGTATAATTTGGTTTGTTGGAAAATTTTTTATATTTGGGTTAAGAGCATCCTGGGGAATTATGAAACTACTTTGTACAGTTATTTTCTTCCCGGTGATATTGATAGGTATGGTTATAGGTGGACTGATGTACATTGCTTTCCCATTATTGATCATTGGTGGCATTATAGCATTGGTGACATCACATTCATAATCGATCAGGAGGAGAAAACAGAAAGTATCGTCAATCAATTACAGCGTATGTAAAGGAAAAGGCAATGAGTCAGAAATGGTTCATTGCCTTTCTTGGCGTTATGGATTATTTTAATTTTTCTTTTTCGGTATTTAAGAGCTCAAGATTAAGACCCTGTTCTCCGGCGGTCTTATCTACCCAAAGATTCAAAGAGTCTATGGCTAAAGAAATTTCATTAAGTTTTTTACTGATATAAGCAAAATCTTTCATTTCATCATCACTGATCTTACCGTCACGGGCAATCTGGATCAGACGACCGGTAAGAGGATTGATTTCATTTAGACTGGCAATTGTCTCCAAAATGATATTTGACAGATTAGTCATTTCTACTTCTGGAACATAACGATGGCCGATCTCGCATTTGTGAGAGCAATAATAATTGCAAAGCTCTGGTCTTTTATAGGCATCTGCCATCTGGAGGATGTCATAGGGCGTAGGTTCTTGTGTTTCATATTCAAATTTTTCAATTTTTGAATCAGAGACAGCATCCATTTTTTCACTGGCCTCTGCTCTTGTAAGTCCTGCCGCTTCTCGGCAAAGCTGGTAAATTGTTTTGTTTTCCCTGGTGGATTGCTTACCCATGAGAATTTCCTCCCCGTATATCGCTAAACATTAGGATTATCAATATTTAAGTCCTCATGCAAGACGTGTATTTCTCGCATAGAGTTTATTATACTTGAATTATCAATTAACAACAAGGATTCCAGAAAGATCTTTCTTCATATGTGTAGAGTAAAGAGCGATGCGGTCATTCCCATAGAAACGAAAACAGGCACGGGCTGTATGGATAAATACAACTGTGTCATCCCAGTAAATAAGATCAGAGGAAATACAGGCACTGCGTAATTCTTCAACGAAGAAAGAGAGTTTACGTGAAAAACGTTTTTGAAGCTTGCGGACTTCCCTCTGGCATGCGTGAAGTTCATTTTTTTGTTTGTAAAAAGCCTCCTTGATATCCATGGCATCCTCCGAAAAACTATTTATTGGTAAGTTTCAAGATCTGTGCCTTAAGTTCAGCGTTCTCTTTTAGCAGGCGTAGGACTTCAGCCTTAAGTTCCTTGATCGTTTTAGGCATGCTGTAATCTTCCTGCGTAGGACCAGTTGGTTGTCGGGATTTTTGCACAGCCATTTATTGTAAGATGATAACATCAAAAAAGAAGAAAAATCCAAGGAGGACTGGCAGATGAAAGGTTATGATACAAGCAACGGATATATGGGATATGTAGAAGGCAAATACATTTTATTTGCCAGTGAACGGGAATATTTCGAGTTTATGGAAGATTAAGAGGAGGAAGGGCAATGAGTAAAATTTATTTCACACTGACAGGAACAAATCATTATTTCGGAAAAGAATTTCTGAAAAAAGGAACGAAGATCCGCTTAGAAAAAGAACCAGACAATGAGTATGACAAGGAAGCAATTAAAGTAATTTACGAAGGTCTGGGAAAAATCGGATATGTAGCGAACAGTTCTTATACAGTACTTGGAGATTCCATGAGTGCCGGAAGAATCTATGACAAAATCGGGAAGAAAGCAAAAGCAAAAGTGGTGCTTGTCACAGAGCACGGAACAATCTGCAGCATCAGCAAGAAGAGCCTTCTGGATAATCAAAAGAAGGTTAAGAAATCTGAAACAGAAGTTGAAGAATAAAGAAATCTGAGGGAGGAAAAATCATGTTTGGATTTGATAAGATGTTTGATTTTAACAGAGACGGGAAATTGGATAGCTGGGAACGTGCTGCACAGTTTCAGTTCATGGATGAAATGATGAAGGATGATGAAAAAAGTATCTTTGATGACGACGATGAGATCGATACTTTTGCCGATGCCGGACTTGATTATGATGAGTTGGAATTTATGGATCCGGATGAAAGAAGAGAAGTGTTGGAAGATGCAGGATTGGATTCGGATGAGTTTGATTTTTGAAGAGAATGATTACCGGATTGGATTAAAGTTGTTGGATATGGATAAGACAAAGCGATAATTGCAAAAAGTAAGAAAATAAAGATCATGCCATGGATTGAGAAAGAGTGTGAATGTGTTTTAGAAGAATAGGATGTGATGCGATGGGATTATTCGTATCTTCAAAAAGGAGAAAGAAACCTGGGCATCTATTGTGTTATCCGGAATCAAACCGGGAATGCAAATTGATGATGCTCTTCTGGAAAAAGTAGCAGATATTTATATTAACCAGCATGGCATATTGATGGAAGCATTATGGAATGGGACTATAGTATTCTTGATCGAAGCGGTTATTCAATTGCACGGGTCAGTAAAGAGCTGTTTCATATGACTGATACATATGTTATTGATGTGCATGATCCAGGAAATGCGTTGGATGCGCTGATGTTTGTACTTGCGATTGATGCAGAAAAATGTTCCAGGAATTAAATAGTTGATTTTGTTGTCGAAGATATTCGGAGATGGGGCGGTAGCATGGGATTATTCAAAAAAATCGTGAAAAAAACATATGAGCGAGAATATATGAAACCAGTTATTCGTGCAAGCATTTGTACCGGGGAAGAAGTAGCAGGATTCAAAGACATACGGACCGGAAAAACCGAAGAGATCATGTTGATCAGATCACCGGAAGACTTAGAAAAATTCAAAGAGATATATGAGATAACAGAGGAAATCTCAAAAGAATATTAGACATTGGATAAGGGGGATGTGTTGTCATGAGAACTATAGGTAATATCCTTTGGTTTATATTTGGAGGATTACTGGGCGGCCTGGCTTGGTTTTTTGCAGGATGCATATGGTGTATTACAATTATTGGAATTCCGGTAGGTCTGTAATGTTTTAAATTTGCGGCCTTGGCATTCTGGCCGTTTGGAAAAGAAATCGTGTATGGAGAAGAAAAGGCCCGGGAATGTATTCCACAGGAGCAATAAAAGCGCCCGGACGAGTTTCCTCGGCGAAAGCCGCGGTACGCTCCTCATTTTTCTGTCTTAAAAAAGTATGCCAT
>ENA-OPZZ01000122-OPZZ01000122.1-human-gut-metagenome-genome-assembly--contig:-NODE-122-length-59655-cov-6.578534_pt1 | contig 59655 bp, 50 predicted proteins | sample MGYA00242487_ERZ504511 | MGnify/ENA primary metagenome ERZ504511 (study PRJEB26092, sample SAMD00036241) | human gut metagenome | host: Homo sapiens | study: EMG produced TPA metagenomics assembly of... | reverse complement strand
CCTCGTTGTCCAGCTCGGAGCCGGGCTTGACGTAGTTAGAAACATCCGCAATGTGCACGCCCAGCTCAAAGCCTCCGTCCGGAGTCTTGGTCAGGCTGATGGCATCGTCGATATCCTTGGTCTCGGCGCTGTCGATGGTAAAGATGGGCAGGGCGCGCAGATCCATGCGGCCCTCGCAGTCCGCAGCAGACACCTCGGCGTTGTCCAGCTTTTTGGCCTCGTCCCGCACCTTGTCCGGGAAGCGGTTGCGGATATCCTGCGCGTAGAGCAGTGCCTTTGCGCAGCGCTTGGCCTCATCGCAGCTGCCAAAGCGCATGGCAACGCCTACACGGTGATCCTCCTGACGGTTGCCGCGCAGCAGGATCTCCACTGCCACCTTGTCGCCGTCCTTGGCGCTGCCTTCGCAGTCCCGCATGACCTGCATGGAGATGGCGGGGCAATCGTCCGGCACGAACTTCAGGCGGCCCTCCACGCGGTGCATGGTGCCCACCAGAGAATTTTTCTCTTCCAGAACAGCAAGGATCTCGCCCTCATCGCTGCCCTCTACCCGGGGGTGTGCAAACTTTTCCACCAGCACCTTGTCGCCGGGCATTGCGCCGCGGGTGAACCGGCCGGGGATAAAGATATCGCTGGTGCCGTCCTCCAGCATGACAAAGGCAAAGTTTTTGCCCAGCTTTACCACCTTACACAGCAGTGCCTTATCGGCACGGCCGCTGCGCACGGTGAAGAACACGCCTTGGCGCTGGCAGATGACAGCCTCGTGCACCAGCTGATCCACAGCCTCCATCACCTTGCGGTCTGCGCCGCGATCCCCGCCGAACTTATTCTTCAGATCTTTTACGGTGCACGGCTGATTCTGGATCGCGTGCTCAATTTTATCGCGCATTGCCATAAAATATTTTCTCCTTCACTTCCGTGGCCGTGCATCTCCTGCGGAGCACAGCCCTGCCTTGGGACGGGCACTTTCCCCTGTCCCCTCTTTGCGGCAGCCCGCAGAACCGGCTGCCCACACTTTTTCTGCACAGAAAAACAGCCCCGTCCGTTCACGGGGCTGCAACGCCTTCTCAGCCTGCCAGACGGCCTGCAAACAGGCAGGCCAGAATAGCAACCACAAAGAACACCACGCCTGCAATGCGGGTGACCTTAGCCAGCATCTGATCTGCCGGGGTCAGACGTGCATTGTTGGCACCGCCCACACTGCCGTTGATGGCACCGGACAGGCCCTGACCGTGGGTGTGCTGCATGAGGGTGAGGAAAACGATGACCAGCGAAGCCACCAGCAGAATGGCACCGCCAACAATTTCGATAACAGACATGAATCGTAACGCTCCTTTTATTTGTAAATACGGAAAACTACGCAAAAATACAACTATATAGTAGCATAACAAAGCCAAAATTGCAAGTAGAATCCGCGCATTTAACCCGCTGCTTCCAGCGCGGTGCAGACCTGCGCAAAGATGGCTGCACCGGAGTACGCCGTGTGCACCGCACCGTCCTGCAATACCACAATGGTGTAGCGGGGCTTTTCTGCCGGCCAGAACCCCGCAAACCACAGGTTGCAGCGCTCGGTGCCCTCCGGGGTGAACTGCCCGGTCTGAGCAGTGCCGGTCTTGCCGCCCGCCCCGCCGGAAAGCCCGGCGGCATCCTGCGCGGTGCCCTGCTGCACCACCTGTACCAGCATAGCGCGCAAAAGCGCTGCGTTCTGTGCTGAGATCACCCGCCGTCCCCGGGGGTGGCTGAGGGTCTCCACCGGTTGGCCGGTGGCCTCGTCCAGCGTGGCTTGCAGCACATAGGGGGCGCGGTATACGCCGTCCGCCGCAAGGGTGTTGAACAGTGCCGCCACCTGCATGGGTGTCGCCAGCAGGCTGCCCTGCCCAAAGCTGAAATTAGCCAGCTGCCCGCTTTGCGCCAGCTCCTGCGGGGTGGGCAGCTGCCCGGCCTCGGCGGCAAACCCCTCTGCCAGCAGCAGGCTCTGCCCAAAGCCAAAGGCTTTAGCGGCGTCCAGCAAGCTTTCCGCACCCAGCTGCTGTCCCAGACGGATAAAATAGCCGTTACAGCTTTTTTTCCAGCGCGGCGGCAAGGTCCACCTGTCCATGCGGCACCCCGCCCGCGCAGCGGAAGATCTGCCCATCCACTACCACCGCGCCGGTGCACTCGAAAACCGGCTGCAAGCCCGCTTCCAGTGCAGTCGCCGCCAGCACCGGCTTGAACACCGAGCCCACCGCGTAGCTTTGCAGTGCCCGGTTCAGAAAGGGACTATTCTCTGCCTGCAGGCTGTCGGCAAGGTGCTCCGGGTCGTAGCACGGCACACTGACGCTGGCGCGCACCGCCGCTGTGGCGGTATCCAGCACCAGAATGCAGCCGCTCGTCATGGTACTTGCCGCCACTGCTTCCACTGCCCGCTGCACCGGGCGGGAGATGGTCAGCTGCACGCCCAGCGCCCCGCTGTCGGCTTGCAAAAGCCTAGCCGTTTCTCCGGTGCGCAGCGTACCCTGCGCCGTCACGGCGCAGACAAGACTACTGTTCTCCCCTGTGCCGGAAAGCACGGCGTCCAGCGCCTTTTCCAGCCCGGCAGCGCCATGACCCGTGCTATCCAGATAGCCCAGCAAATGCTGACACAGCGGCACCGCCGCATACCGCCGGGCGGTAGGATAACCGGTCAGCCCAAGGCGGGCGGGGTCGCAGCTTACCTCCAGTAAAAACGGCGCAGCACGGCTGCGGCTGCGGTACAAAAGCGCCTGCCCGGCGGCATCGGTGCAGGCATACAGGCGGTCGTAGTTTCCCTGCCCGGGAAAGCATACCACCTGCCAGCGCTCCTCAAGGCCGGTGAGCAGCCGCCCCTGCGCATCGTAAAAGTTGCCCCGTCGGGCGGGCAACTGCAGGGTGACCGTGCTCTGCGCCGCAGCCCGCGCAGCATAGGCGGGGTGCAGCGCCAGCAGATACAACCGGCACAGCACCACCGCAAATCCCAGCAGCAAGGCGGCATACACCGCCAATACCCGTTTGCCAGACATCCCCGCGCCCCCTTTCCCTGTGGTTAGGGTGGGCAGCCGGGGCGCGGGGTATACATAAAAAGAGGCGGAACCTCTCCGAAGAAAAGTTCCGCCTCTTTGGCGTTTCTTTTTAAGAAAGACTGGTACGGCTTAGTACATGCCGCCCTTCCAAACCACACTTTTGGAGCCGTATCACGAATATCGAGAAACGTAGACTTTTGTAGAATTATCAAGGCCACAAGCCGATTTTTCCAGATTCTCCGTTTTTGCACGATCCACGCTTTTCTACGCAAATCTACGCCACTTACCGGGTGATTGGCGTAAGTTTTGGCGTAAGTTTCGGCGTAAGCAATTCCGCTTCATGCGTCGAAAATCACAGGTTGCCGGCGATCTGTTTAAAGGCTCTTTCAACCGATTCAAAGCTGCTGTGCGTGTAGACATCCAACGTCACACTGGCATTGGAGTGTCCCATCAGGTATTGCAGGCTTTTTACATCCAGCCCGGCTTGCTGAACATTGGTGCAGAAGGTGTGTCGCAGCACATGAGGTGTAACGCGCGGAACAGGTTTGCCGTACGCCTTCTCAAACTTTCCCTGCACGCCACGCATATAGTTTTCCAAGTGCATTGCCACCTTCGGCATTCCGGACTTGTCCAGAAAGAGAAATCCGCTGCAGCCATCCACCAGTGCTTCTACCTTTGTGGATGCTCTGGCTTTTACTACACGCCGCAACGCTGCACAAACAGTATCTGTCATGGGAACATTGCGGATACCGCTTTTTGTTTTCGGCGGTGTGACAAAGTAGGGCTTTTCAGCCGTCCGGCAAAGCTGCCGCCGGACATGGATACAGTGCCGTTCAAAGTCGATATCTGCTCGTGTCAGGCCATACAACTCACTCACACGCAAGCCGGTTCCCATAAGAATGACGATATCATCATAATAGTTGCCGCCATAGTCTTGAACGAATTGCAGATATTTCTCCTGCTGTTCTCTGGTCAGGGCATTGCGCACATAAGCGTCCTTCGGCACAACGTCCGACAGCTTGAACTTAAATGGATTTTTGCGGATAATGTCATCCTCTACCGCCATCTCAAACGCCGGTCTGATAACACTTTGCAGAATTCCAATGGTGTTTTGCTTGAAACCGCTGTCATGCAGAAACACGAACCAGCCTTTCGCATCGGACAATTTTACCGTTTTGATGGCTTTTTGCCCGAAAGGGTCAGCATGAATCCGCTTGACCGCTGTGTTGTACGACCGAAGTGAATTGGGTTTCAACCCACGCTTCAGGTTCATATAGCGGTCAACCAGATCAGCCACCGTCATCTCTCCGGCGGCGTAGTCGATGCCGTCTGCCAGATCGCGCCACAGTTCTTCCTCTTTTTTCCGCAGCTCTGTCAGGGATTTAGCGTAAATACAACGCCGTTTCTTGTGGATATCGGTATAACGATAGTCGTAGGTGCCGTTTGCTCTTTGGCTTTCGCCATCCTTCAAAACACGGCCCTTGCTATCTTTGCGCTTTTCAGGCATTCAGAAGCTCCTTTCTGTGAAAAGCGCATCTATAAGGTCAGTGTCAGTATAACACATCAACCATGCGATTTCCACCCGCAGCGAATGAGAAAAGGACGGTTTCACATTTGCAGCCTTTGGCAGCCTCTCAAATAGAATATGCTTGCTCGACAAAGCAATCGAACAGGCGACGTTTGATCAGACGCTTGTTTCCCACCCAAAGGACGAATTTGCATTTATCTTCATTCGTAATTTCACGCAGTTTGTTGATGCCAATGCCAGAGTAAGCCGCAGCTTCCTCCAGCGTTAAATTGCTCTTTTCCCAAATCGGAACTTGTCGGGACTTGGTCCCTCCATCTTGCTGATGCAAGACCGTTCCGTCGCTTAAAGTCCCCACTGGGGACTTCATTGCTTCGCAAACGCGAACTTCCTTCATAGGCAGACCTCCACTTCCTTGTAACCGAACGCCTGTAACCGTGCAGGAAAACTCTCTTTTTCTGCACACAGGGCATCCGGTGGGCTTTATACTTTTTCTTCTCTTTTTAAGGTTACATGGTTACAGAAAGAGAAAAACACAGCAGTCATGCGGTTTTTCCGCCGTAACTGAGGTGTAACCGAACCTGTAACCAGACGTGTAACCGCTGCTCGTCAGAAGGGAAAGCCCAGCTGCTTGGCTTCCGCATCCGTTATTTCGGAGAAATCTTCAGCCCCGGTTTCGGGGCTGGTTACGCGCTCCCAGCCTTTCTGAACGCCGTACTTCGGGTAACGCTTGGCGGTTTTATGAGCCTGCCAGCCTTGAATATCGCCGCGCGAAATTCCGGTGTTCATGATCTCGCAGATAGCACGGGTCTCCCACTCTGCCGGGATGTTCGTGTTGCCCAGCGCTTCCGCATAAAGCTGCTTGGAACACACCCGGTCACCCGTGTAGTCCTCCAGAAAGGCATAGATCATGCCAGCCTGCGCGTCCTCCTGCATGAAGTCCTGCTGATGGACTTGCAGCGTTTCCTGCATGGCGGGGCTGAATGCCAGCTTGTAATTACCGCTGTTGTAAATCGTCATGGCTTCTGCCCAGAGCTGGTCGATATAGGTGCGAGATTCCTCCTCATTGTCCAGAATGTAAACTTCGGCCAGTTCCGCATCCACCGGGATGGGGATGAAGCGGCGGTTGCCCGTGCGGTCACGGGGCAAAAAATCCTGCCGATTGGTCGTACCAGCAAAGACGCACTGGCGCAGACGGTCGGCAGGATGAGTCTCGTAGGGGACTTTATAGGTCTCCTTCTGTTTGCTGAGAAAACTCTTGATCTCCTCGATACTCTTGGCATTGGCGGTGGCAATCATCTCCGACATTTCAATGATCCAGTGACCTTGCAGCTTGCGGTACACGTTGTCGTCGTCCAGCCGCCGCAGGTCATCCGAGAACCATTCATCCTTGACTGCCAGCAACCGGAAGAAAGTGGACTTTCCTGGGTCTCGCCTGTCGGCTCGGTCGGTGCTTCAAAATGCCTGCAGCATTTTGAGGTCGCCACTGGCGACCCGCACCCTTGCCCGCCCACCAGACAGAGCATGGTTTCAAATTTGCATCCCGGCTGGAACACCCGTTTGATGGCTCCCAGCAAGAAAATCTTCATGGCTTCGCAAGTGTATTCGTCCTCCGCAGCACCGAGGAAGTGGTGCAGGACGTGGGCTATCCGCTCTATTCCATCCCATTACAGGCCGTTCAGATAGTCCCGGATGGGATGATAACGGTTCTCGTTGGCAACGATGCGGATAGCAGATTCGATTTTCTTTTCGCTGGAAATGCCGTACTTCTCCATTCTCCGCAGGATATACTTCATGTCAGTGTCGTTCAGCGTCTTGCCGGAGCGGGGCCAGCCCACAGGCTTTACAATGTCAATGCGTTCACTCAAAAGGTTCAGCCGGATGGCATCGGCCAGCACATGGTCGTTCTGCAAAATCGTGATGCAGTTCTGGATCGTCCGCTGGATCTCGCCGTTGGAGTGCTTGGTCAGCATTTCTTTCACATCGGCAACGGTTCGGGGAGCACGTTCTTCTTGATTGACTTCTTTGCTCAATAAACATCACCTCGTACTATTATTGAAAACGACTTTTTGACTTCTCGGCGGTAGGCGGTGCAGATGGATTCCGCTGCGCCTGTTCTGCCTGCAAACGGCTCAACAGTTGCAGAACGGAATCCCGTGCTTTCTCCTTGACCTGATCCCTGCCTTTCTGCCGGACATCCGGTCTCGGGAGCTTTTCCTGCAAGCGAGTAGCAGTGGTCTGCATGGTCTTGAGGAACTTGTCCAGCACGGTGTCCAAACGGTGAGCGGCGTACTCTCTCGTGGCCTGCGGAGCATTGCGTTCAGGGGACAGCAACCACTTCTTCGTGTCCTCGATCATCCGCATATCCTCTTTCCGGGTCTCGGTGCGCACCACGTCCGTCACGACCTCCACCGCCTTGTCGTAAGCCGCAGCCGATACCTCGTCGATCAGTGTTTCCATGTCCGAAACTTTCAGGGTCAGCTTGTCCAGCTTGTTCTGCTGGGCGGCAAGCTGCTCCTTCTGCTTTGCAAGGATGAAGTCCTGCTTTTCCAAATACTTGCGGTTGCCGTACTCCGCTTCTTCCTCCAATTCCAGCCCATGCCGCTTGGCGATCTCGAATAGCATCTTTCGACAGGCGGCATCGAAAGTGATCTTGCGGTTGTTTCGGCGGCTGAGGGGCTTATCCGGGTCGGGCAACTCAAAGCCCAACGCTTCCAACGTCTTTTCCTGCTGGGGTGCCACCTCACCGTATTTGTTCTCACAGTCGAACACATGACGCTCGTGGATGTGGGGTGTGCTTTCGTCCAAATGCAGCGCCCAGTCCAGCACATGAACGTGGTCGCCAAACTTTGCCTTGAACTCCTCGATGAACTCTGTGACGACGCTCAGCAAGTCCTCTGCCGAAGCGTGTTCATCCAACGTTCCGAGCTGATAGATGGTTTCTTCTGGGCAGGTCTTGCGGCTGGACAACAGGTCGGGAATGGAGCGGTTGCGCTCTGTGTGCCGGATCTTGGCGTTGCGCTCGTTCTGGCTTTCAACGAAGGCCGTGTAGTGGGTTTCGTAGAACTGCCGTTCCACATCCGAGAAGGTTACCGCCAGATCGTCCGGGTCTTGTGGGTCAAGAGCCGAACGGAAACCGTGAAAGCAGTCCCAGTAGATGTTGCCCTTGGCTCGTTCCGGGTCGATGTGCTCACTGTTGGCAAGGTTGAAACTGCGGTCATTGTGTTTTGGGTTATAGGTGCCGTGGGTTCCGGCTCGTCCGTTGTGTCGCGTTAATTTCAGATAGACATCCCTCCGTTTCAACAGCTTGGCGGGGAAAGCGCAGCAGCGAAGCTGCTGGATCTGCCGCCATTTTGCGCCAGATAATACCCAGTAGGATATGACGCACAGCATCATATCACTGGGCAAGGCGTTCCCCCTTGACTCCCTTCAACGGGCCATTTTGGCCCGTTGATTTTGGCAAGCTGGCGGTCAAAGATTTGCGAATCCCTGTCCACCAACTTGTCCGGCTTTTTCAGTTGGCCAAAATGACCAACTGATTCTGTTACGGGTAGAATCAAGTGCCGGGTGGCGGCACCTGATTTTCAATAGGCCTTGCAGCGTTACAGGTGGAATCAGGTGGTCATCTTGACCACCTGATTTTTACGAGTGGGAGTGACGTGTTACAGGTAAAACCGAAGTTATCAAAATGAGAACTCCGGTGGCTCTGCCACGGATGAAATCAAGTTACCATTTTGATAATTTGATTTCAGATGACAGCCCCAATTCCCACTTTGGGGATTTGGGAGTGAGCGATTAGGCGTTACGGTAAAGTGGTACTTCCCAAAATGGGAAGCACCACTTTACAGGATAGAAGCAGCATTCGCTTTGCGCTGGCGGTAGTCTTTCTGCCGACAGGCATTGCTGCAATATCTGGCATCTGCCCGAATCGGTAAGAACTGCTCCCCGCAGCAAGCGCAGGTATACTTTCCTCGCTCAACGCGCTTTTTAAGGCTTTTCCGCAGATTCAGCATCTTGTGACCGCAGGTTTGGAAGCTGCAATACTTGCGGTTCCGGGTCTGGGTGTAGATGACCTTGCGGCAGTATTCACATTGGATTCTGCGCACACTGGGGTCGCCATCAATGAAATATTCCATCAGGGTGTCCTGATTTTCACGTTCCCATTGTTCTGTTGTCATAGGCATCCTCCTTTGGCTGTTACGGGTGTGTGGTGGATAATGAAAAGCATTATTTGCCCCAAATGTTACGGGTATATGGTGATTACCAAAATGGTAACCATCACTTTTACATAATAAAGCGTTACGATTGTCTGGTTGGTGATCAAAATGATCACCAACTAAAATCTGTGCGTTATGGCTGGGTGGTAAGTGGACATTTTGTCCATTTACCACTTCCAAGTGGTGAGTTGCGGTTTTCGTAACCCGCCACAGAACGATCGTGTTACAGTAATCTGGTAAGTACCGGAAATCAGCACTTACCAGATTTCACCGTGGCTTGACAAAATGTCGAGTCGAGGTCAAACGTAACACGAACGGAGTCAATGTGGACAAATTGTCTACATTGATTCAAGCTGCGGCCAATTTACCTCATGTAGACAATTTGTCCACATGAGGTAAGCCGTAACACATAAGGTTTTTCTGGTGAATGACACAAAGCGTCATTCACCAGATCAACTGGCCATTTTGACCAATTGATATTGGGTGTGCCGTTCTCCCTGCATGGATTTCCTGCCCCCTTCCGGCGGCGTTTTCCGGCTCTCCCTTGCGGGGTCATCGCCGGGTATCCCATGCAGACGGTCATGCGGTTTTCAAGGTGCGGTGCTGGATTTGGCAATAAAAAATCGCCACACAACAACCTGAACCTGACCATCCCTTCAGGGATGGCCTTGATTCGGGTTCGTTATGTAGCGATAAGAAAGTCAAAAACTTGCTCCGGCTCCTTCGGGAGCCGAGCTGGAACTCTAAGTAAATATGTTATATTAAATTGTTGAGATAGACTACCACAAAAATCGAGCCATGTCAACAAAAAGTTTTGAAAATACGATACTTTCGGCAGCTTGCAAGAAAATGTAAGGGGAACTTTGGCAAAAAGATAGAGAACAAGGTAGCCTATCCTGTTTGATATGGTGTTGTGAACTCGAAAATCATCTAGGTTATGAAATAACCGCCAGTTTCAAGTCAAAGTTGAAAGCTGACGGTCTGGTTTACAAAATGGCTTTGAAATTTGGAAAGCCCCCTAGGAGTCTCCGTAGCGTAAGCCAACAATTCGTCAGCATATAAACGGCATTTCGTTTTGCGGAATGTTTATTGGGAACACCTAAACCCGTAAACCGCATCCGTTAGATGAAGCCTGCACTAGCATACTGTCGCATAACTGTCGCTTGCGATTATGTAGAAGTCAGTATTGGTTTTTCTATATTATTAGCTTTTCAGTCCATTCCGTTTTTTCATCGGTAAACCGCAACTTCCAAATCATAGCGTTAATGTTGATTTTCTGGCTCTTATGGGTTAAAATGAACTTAATTAGCAAATGGTCAAATCCATCCACTGAAAAAGAGGTGACTTTCATTGAGTTTTGAAGCAGATGACAAACACGTCTACGACCTTTTCACCAAGCGTTGTTATGGAACGCCCCGAAACCAGCGACAGTATGTATGGAACAAAAGAAACTGGCAAGAGTTATTTGATGATGTCTTGCTCGTTGCTACCGGAAAAGAAGCAACCCACTTCATCGGAAGTATCGTTCTTTACAAAGAGAACGACCGCAAAAACGGCATCTCATATTTTACAATTGTAGATGGTCAACAACGAATTATTTCCCTAACAATTTTTCTTGCAAGTGTAGCCTTTTGCCTTCATTGCTATGAATTTGACGACGAATTTCGAGGAACAAAGCAGTATTTGTTCACTCGTGACGATTTAAATCAGGAAGCCATGGTCATCAAGTCTGAGCAATATATTGCACTAGAGCGAATTATTACTGGACTCTTTTCAATTTCTCCAAATATGGCAAAGCGTTTTGAAACCGCAGCACTTGTAAAGCAGTTTTCTCAAAACAACAAGAATCTCGCAGCTGCCTTTGTGTTTTTCATAAACAGCATCTATAAACATATTGAAGAATCTACTCTTTCCCCAATTCAAGTCCTACTCAATTTACGAACCGCCATAACGGACAATCTGCTATATGTTGATATTACCGCATCTTCCGAGGAAGATGCGTACACGATTTTTGAGATTTTAAACGCTCGCGGCTCAGCATTGGAAGGGCATGAACTATTAAAGAACTTTATTCTAAGAGGCATTAGACCCGATGGAGATGTCGACACTGCGAAAACCACTTGGTCGGAGATCGAATCGCTTTTAGGTAACAACATCGAACGCTTTGTAAAACATTATGCAACCCACAAATATAGAACCTCTGTTCAGGAAGGTATCAGCGATTATAAACTCATTCGTGATTCCAACAAAGGCATTCCAACTGTTCCGCTTCTTGACGATATTTATCAGAAGTCCATCTACTACAACCGCCTTCTTTCTCCTTCTCAATCTGAGGAATCTGCAAACTGTTCGAATGTTGAATTTAAAGTGTATGCTTTTTTCAAAAAGCATCGGCAAGAACAAATTCGTCCTATCCTTTTAAGTCTAATTCATCAATATGAACTCGGTCACCTCAGCCAAGAGAAGTACGAGGAGACCCTTCTGTTTCTCTATGATTTTTTCATCTGCTATACCATTATTGGACAAGAAAATTCGAACAAAATAACAAATGCGATTTACAAAAATTCCAGTATTCTCGAAAACCACTACTCCGACTCCGCATTGGAATGCTTTATCTCAGAGTTAAAGAATAAACTTCCCAGCAAAGAAGTCTTTCTCAAAGCATTCTCCAATTTAGGGTGGTCACATCACGCTGGGTATTACGACGATGACCGAAACAAGGAACGTGTGCAAGTTGTTTTGGAAGTCCTTGAACGATACAAATGTGCCAGTAAGCAGTGTGCTGCCTTCACGATCGAACATATCTTGGATGATACAAATTCCCCTGAAAATGGCATTATTGGGAATTTGATTCCTCTTGAAGACAGCCTAAATTCACGGTGCAATGGAAAAGATTTCGCCAGCAAACTTAAAATTTATGAAACATCAATGTTTTATACCGCACGGAATATCGCTCAGCGATATGCTGGAAAGTCCACGATTGATATAAATGAGCGGACGAATATCATGGCAATGGACTTCTACAATCGTATCTTGAAATCCAGTATCTGCTCGGTTCAAAAAAACACCAATGATACAAAGATGCGCAAGCAAGGGATCGAAACCAAGTCCACCATCAAAAAAACCATTGGAAACATGATGAAAAAAGCCAATCATTCCACACCTGAAAACGATTTGCCGGACGTTCAACAGCTTTCATTTTTGTAACAGGCATAGCACAAAAAGGCGGCCATCTGCACCCATGCAGACAGCCGCCTTTGTTTTTATGCTGTATTCTATTTGTCAGTCTCTGAAAATCTTATCCAGTTCCCTTTCCATGGTGCCCGCCTTGGCAAATTCCAGCGTATCCGCCTGACGGATATGGTGGGCGGTGATGCCGTGATCCTTTGCAAAACCCAGAATGTAGCTGATGGCAATGCGGTAAATGATCTCTGTCGGGGCAAGCCCATAGACCTGCTTGGCAAAGATATGTTCCAGCCGGGCGTTATCGTCCGGGAAAGCCTGCCGCATCTTCTCGCTGCGGTAAAGGCGCTTGACGATTTCCGTAATGTACAGACCGGACTTCATGTAGGGGTCCAGGAAGGTCTTGCCGGGGTCATCGAAGCAGCCGGGGTTTTCCTGCTCCAGCAGGTCCACCATCTTTTTCACCACCCACTTGGGGGTAAAGATCTGGTTGGTTTTCTGGGGCGGGATGTAATCGAAGATATCCTCGGTGCGGCTCTCGTCAAAGTAATCCGCCAGTTTGACCTTCAGGTTCAAAAACTCCTTCACCGAATCGTCAAACACCACCGGGTCGAACAGGTGGCCTGCAAAATGCTCCTCCTGTCCAGTGGTCTGGTTGATGTACGGCCCGCCGTCCCGCAAAAAACGGAACTGCTCCAGCGTGATGCTGGTGACCTCCTGAAAGACCTTGTCCGGGATGATCCGGTCAAAATTCGCCAGTGTCACGGTCTCGTCGCCGTAGGCCATGAGGAAGGACGGGATGGTGCGGGAAAAGCCCCGGAGATGGTCACGGACGGTGTCCTCGTAGCCCTTTTTCTCCTGCTCCTTCTGGTTGGTCTCCACGGTGCGCACGATGGTCTGCTGCATTTCCTGCGCCGTCTGCTGGATGGTGGATTGCAGGTTTTCCATCAGGGCGGCGGTGCTCTGCTGCTGCTTTGCGTCAAACTCCCGGTTCACCTGCTGGCACTGCTGGGCAGTGGTGCAGCTTTGCAGCTGCTGGGTGCGCTGGGTCTCCAGCTGGCTCTGGTCGATGCGGTAGTTGTCCACCACCTTGTTCACCGCCACGTCCATCTTGGCTTTGGCGGTACTCTCAAACCGCTTCTGGTCGGACAGCTTCAGGTCCCGCCCATACTCCTGCTTTGCCTGCTCCACCATGGGGGTGATGATCTCTTTGGTGATGCTCTTTTTCAGGGGTTCCAGATGCTCTTCTTTGGCAGGAGCCGAAGCATCTGTCAGGTCTTGCAGGGCGGTGTCCAGTGCGGGGGTGCTTTCGTAGATCTTTGCTCCGAATACATCCGCCGCCTTGCCGATGACGTAGCCCTCGTCCAAATCCACCTCGCCCTTGTCGTTCAGGGAGAGGTCTGTGCCGGTCTCCGGGGTGATCTGGATGGGCTTTGCCTTGGCTTCGCTGATGGGCTGGAAGTTTTGCAGAATGTCCAGCACCTCCTGCGGGGCACTGAACACGTTGGAAATGTTCTGGAACAAAAAGTTGCTCTGGAAGCCCATCCGCACCACTTCCTTGGACTTGATCTTCCGGGGGATGCTGAGGACTTTTTCTGCATCCAGCGGGATCATCTCCCCTTCCTCGTCCTCGCCGATGACTGGGAAGAAGTTGAGCAGATTCTGGATGTGCGCCTTGCGTTCCTCGGTGTCGCCCTTGCCGCTGGCGGTGTCCTGTGAAAGGTCGTTGGCGAACCGCTCGTAGATCAGCAGAGTGCGGGCAGGGTCAAAATCGAACACATAGGCGTTCTCTTTGCGGCGGAAGGTGCCGTTTTCGTGGAAAAGGCAGGGGTTCTGGGCACGGAACGCTGCCTGCATATACAGTGCCGGGCTTTTCAGGTTGGAGAGCATCAGCACCGCCGACCACTCCGGGATGGTGACACCGTGGTCAGCTGCCCCACCGACAGGGTGATGGTCTTTTCGTGGTGGGCGATGGCGGCTTTTACCCGGTCAAAACTCTTCTGGTTCTCGTCCGTGTCGTCCAGCTTGCCGTCACCGGCGGCTAGGATCACCTCATAGTCCCGGAATACCGGGTGCGCCTGCAGCTTTTTCGCCAGCGCTCTGGCGCTGTCCACCCGGTTCAGCAGCCAGAAGGTGTGCTTCAACTCGGCACGCAGCTCCGGGGTGGAAAACGGAAATTTGTTCTGGGTGGTCATGGCATCCAGAAAGCGGTCCACCTCAGCTTCGTGCTCAAAGCTGCCGCTGGGCTTCACCTTAAAGAACTCGTTCAGGTCAAAGGCAAATTCCTGCGTTTCGCCAGCGATCTCCACCCCCTGCTGGATCTCGTCCCGGATGATTTCGGACATCTGGTAGGTATAGAGGTTGAGCATGGGGAGGTTTGCGTAGGGGTTCTGCTGCCCCGGTGCGCCCTGCCAGTTCCGCTTGGCGGCCTGCTCGTCGGCGTAGGTCCAGTTGAAGATGGCATCCCCGGCAAACTTGTCGTTCGCCAGTGCCTTGAAGGGCGTGCCGGACAGGTGCAGCGTGAAGCGGCGGCGGATGCGGTCAAAGGCAAGGTCGGTCTTGTAGGTGTCCACGCCCTCGTGGGCTTCGTCGATGACCAGCACATCCCAGTTCAGCTCGGTCAGGTGGCGCAGCTTGTCGTACTCGCCGCCGAAATACTTGGAGCCTTTCATGTCCTGCAGGCTGACGAACTCAATGCGCTTATACAGCTCCTCGCCCTGTGCAGCGGCATCCAGATAGCCTTGCTCGTCCAGCACATGGGGCTGCCCGGCAAGGGCATCCACATGGCTGACAAACAGATAGCCGGACTCCCTGCCCAGAAAGCGCACATAGTCGCTGTACCAGCTATTGGCGATGGCAGGACGGTTGGTGACGATAAGCACCGTCTGTGCATCGACCTGCTTGCAGAAATCGTAGACGGAAAGGGTCTTGCCAAAGCGGGGCTTGGCGTTCCAGAGGTATTCCCCGCCGGGGTGGCTCTGGCAATAGGTCTTGGTGTCGCGGACAGCCCTTGCCTGCTCCTCCCGCAGGGTGTAGGCGATGGCAGCATCCAGCTGCACGCGCCCCCGGTTCATGCGAAAATCCTGAAAATACCGCCGGGACTGCTGCCCATCCAGATGGAACCACTCGTTTTTGCGGTCGTTCTCCACGTTCAGCTTGCGGAGGTAAGCGTGGAAATCGTGGTCGGTGAACACCTCGCCGCTGCCGTCATCGTAGACGGCATTGCCCCGCCACTCCTCGTGGAACAGCACATCGGCGGTGTGGGTCTGCTGTTTCAGGCGTTTGTCCACCGATTGCTCGGTGTAGCCGATCTTCGTCCAGCCGTTGTGCCGGGCAATTTCCGGGGTGGTATAGGCGTAGATCATGGGCACCACCTGCCGGGCAGTGCGCAGGGTTATGCCAGCCATTATGCCATCTCCTTTATCATTCCTTGAATATAGTTTACTTCTTTACTAGACAAATCATATCTTTCAAACAGTTGTTTGTCTGTCCATTTTCTTGTAAAATCCTGACAAGGAACAAATGCGAATGACGCTTTGCTTAACTGCTGCGTCATTGCAATTTGTAGGATAAGAAATCGAACAAATTGCGTCTTTAAGTAATCCATATAGTTGGTTGCTTCTTCTTTTGAATCAAATGCTCCCGCCACAAGATACGTTTCGGAACATATTTCACCCGGCTTCAAAAGCTCCATCGTCGAAAGAACACGGTACTTTCCATCCTTGGCTGGTTGTCCTGCGTGTTCTGCCGTAAGACGAGAAATGATAATTTTCCATTGGTCAATCATTTCTGTTCCTACCCTTATCTCGGTACTTTTATATGGGCCACGTCCTCCATTGTATCGTAGTGTAATGTCACCGGTTTTCATTGGCTTTGCTGTTGTTGCAAGTCCAAATGGTTTTCTGCTGGAAACCACTTTATCCAGTGTTAATTCTCCATCTTCTTTTACTTTTTTGACTATTTCGGATGCAACTGGATAGCGAATAAATGTTTGAAACTCATTCAAATCTCTGTATGCTGTTGTAGCTTTTCCATTACGATAGTTTGTATACTTACACTTACCGTTATATGCTTCTTTCCAGACAAAATAGCAAACGCCACCTGCAACATCTACATTCGGAAAAACATCTAGCGAATTAGAATAATCAACCAATGTTGAAATATGTCTATCTCCTAGCATTTCCTCTCTGAACTTATCTAGTCCTTTACCGCCGGAGTACCATTTTGCAGGAATAATCAAGCAAATTGCGCCTGGATGTGTAGTTTTGATTGCTTCGATAAAACGATTATAGATAGGCGTTGCACTTACGCTGGCACCGCCATCACTTATCTGATACGGCGGGTTTCCGATGACATAATCAAACTTCATGCTGGTACTCCCTTCCTGAATGGTTTCAAAGTTCTGGGCGGTTCCATGGCTGCCCTTGCGCCAGTTTTTCACTTTACAGGATACCGTGGGCGGCTGCGGCTCTGCCGCCCCGAACATGGAAAAGAGGTCAAGCTGTTCTGCCTCCGGCTGGGGCTTGCCGCCGGGCACAGACAGGTGCAGGCCGTCCATTTGCCACAGGTTCCAGCTGATGATGGTAGCGATAGGCTGTAACTCTTCTTTTGTGGGTTTGCGCTGCCAGCGGGCTTGCAGATGCTCTGCATAAGTCAGCAGCAGGTTGACCCGTGCCAACAAAAGATTATCTCCCTGATACTCATAGCCGTAGGTGGACTGCACCGCATGGGTGGCATATTTGCGCCACTCGTCCTCTGTGGCGGCGTTCTCGCTTACCACCCGCAGCTTGCGGTCCAGAATGCCAATGCGCCGAGCTACCGGGATCATCTCGCCGGTGGCGGCATCATATCGGGACGCCAGAAAGGGGGCTTCGCCGCAGGTCACCTCCAAACGGCGGCTCTGCACATACTGCACCCATGCCGGGGTCTTGCCCCCGCAAGCCGGGAACTGCACCGGCGTTTCCATCGTCTGCCAGCCTTGGGGCAGCTCCACCGTGAACTGCCCGGCGTTCTCCTCTGCCCCCAGCCCACGGAACCAGTCGGCGTCCAGTGCGTTGTTCATCTTGTTGCAGACCCATGCGGGCGAGAATACTTCGCCCTTTTTGCGGGTGCGCTGCTGCTGGGTGTCGGTCTGCTTCATCATCCGGGGCAGCACCACCTCGTAGTGGGTCAGCCCGAGCTGCTGGGTGGTGATCTGGGATCTATCCGTCACCGGCTCGTACATTACCGTTTGCAGTTCCTTCGGCGGGTCGGTTGCCCAGATGATGTTTTTACCGGTGGAGCGGTCTTTTAGAAGTGTATCCAGCACCGCCTGCACTTCCGGTGCGTGAAAGTCGATCAGTTGTTCCAACGGGGATTCCCTCGCTTTGCCTTAGCGTTGCGGCGGAAGTAGTAGTATTCATACTACTTTTGCCTCTTACTAGTAACAATCCTACCGCTTTTCCCCTTTTCTCCCTAAAAAGTGCTAATAATATTATTGCATTTAGGAAAAAGTAGGAAAATTTTCTATACTGTGATAGAAAGGTAGGATGTAAAAGCATGATTGGAGAGCGACTGGCCGAACTGCGAAAAATAAACGGCGACACACAACAGGGCATGGCAAACAAGCTACATGCAACGTTGTCTGCTGTTCGTTGTTGGGAACAAGAGAAAAGCTCTCCCAGCCATGAAATGTTGATTGCCATCTGCAAGCTCTACGGCACCTCCGCCGACTACCTGCTGGGGCTGACCGACATTGACCCCTCGGACGAAGCCCGCAAACAGCGCCAGCGCCTGACCGAAGAAGAACAGAACGAGATGCACCGCTACGAAGAATATCTGTTGTGGAAACGCAAAAAATAAGCCGCCCAGCGAGACCGTAAGGTCGCTGGGCGGCTGTTTTGTATATAAACTAGTTGTCTTCTCGAATTTCTTTCAAAATGTCCTCTGTTCGTTTTATTCCCATTTTACTAAAGTCAGATTTCAAACTATTATAGCATTTTTCAAGTTTTTCTTTATCATGTAGATATAACAAGGTCATAACATTATAACAAACCATTTTTTTGGTTTTTGACATATTATCAACAGGGAACGAATTTCTTTGATACAAGGGATCAATTTCTTCATCAATATAGCGATGCATCTCTAGCGTTCCTGTATACCAGTCCTTAAGCCAGTACGAATACTCATATGCAATTTCTTCATCTAGACTATCCCCAAGTTTCTCGATGTATGTTCTTATAATCTCTTTTTTCGTATGTATAAGCACTTCATCATATATATTACGAATTTTTTCTGTTGCGCCATGGAATTCATTGCTATTGTAATAGTCCAATGGACTTCTTTTATCGCTTCTGTTCTCACATAAAAACATGTTTTTTAAAACATCTCTGTAATATTCAATAAGTTCGTCATCATCTTTTTCCAACACCTGAAACCAATAATCATATTCCCCTGCCAGCTGCGTCAATTCTACACTATTTGATGCTTCATGTAATTTTGCTTTCCAACTTTGAATGTAAGTTTCTATCTCCTCATCAGTTTTGTAATAATTTGCTTTATCACCGGCTTCCTTGAATTTTTGATAATGTTTTTGAAGGGTTTCTTCACTAAGCATCTTAGAGCTTTTAAAATAGTTATAGATATCATCCAATAATGCGCCACTAGATTGAAGACATACATAGTTTGCAAGTCGGACATTTAAATGATTGCTCAAGATATGCCCATCTTTCCGGTATCTGCTGTTAGTATTTTCTTTCTCTATTGAATCGTTTTTATAGTATAACTTATCTACATCTTCTACAACAACAGCAAAGCAGAGCATCTTTACTTCGTTCATAAATTGTTCGTTTTCTATTTTCAGGCAATACTGTTTCACATCATTATAAAAATTTTGAGCCTTTTGCAATGTTCTCAAATTTTTTGCTTTATGATGCATCAAAAAGACATCAATAAATTCTCCATCTATTCCATACACTCCCCACTTAATCGATGCCGAGTGTTCCGTTACCTCAAAGATACGATCAATAGTTTTTTCTTTATACTTATTGAACGTAGTTCTTTCATTTTCATGAATTTCATTTGAATTGGCAATAAGAATAACCTTAATATAGTTGGACTGCTTTAGTTCCTCAATCACTCCAAAGAGTTCCTCCAAATCCAATCCAGCCTTTCGGCGTTCCAAATCGTCAATGACGATAATTCTGTTCTTTTTAAATTTGCTTGCCGTAACTGCAAACAACTCTCGCTCAGATACCGTTTGTGCAAGTGCACTATTCAAGTTTGCAACTTCTGCGCAGAAATTACCGGCCGCTTTGGCAAATCCTTTTGCCCTGCTTGCGATTTTCCCTCCATGAGAAGTACGCAATGCCAACTGAAAAAATGCTTCATGGTATATTTTTTGAACGTCATCCATTCCAAAAAGTGAGATAAAGCACGTTCTGTCCTTCATATCCTCCAGCGCTTTTCTTACCATGTAGGACTTACCAATTCCCCAAGCGCCATCAACTAAGATACATTTATAAGATTGCTTATCAATATTCCTGATGATATTTTCAACATAGTCAGCATTCATTAATTCTACCTCACACGAAAAGAAACTACTTTTATATCATTGTTGCCGTATGCTTCTTTAGCCCATCTCACGTTCTGATGTTACGATACTGCTCGTCGATCTCCTTTATGTTATAGTCCATCAGGCCGGGAATCCCCATTTCGCCGCCACATTCGTTGCAGAAAGCAGCCGTGATTTCAAAAGTATACTCCTTTTCCCGGATGGTCCGGTTGATTTTGATTTTCTTCAAGGTGTAGCTCGTTTCTCTGCGGCATTCTGTGCAGAAGTCCTTTTGATTCTCCAAGGCGGCACACTCCCTTCCGTCTTTACATCCCTTTCTATTATTGTATTCCTATCTCTATTCTTCGTCAATAAAAAACCGCTGACAGTCTGCCGCTCGCAGAATCCATCAGTGGGTTTCATAAGTCTTCAAATCCCCTAGACGCAAAAAATCGGCACCCGCTTTTCAGCGAGTGCCGATTTTGTTACCCTATAGTGCGCTTTGATTTTTGGCGTAAGTGGCGTAAGTTTGGCGTAAATCCGCTTTTGCGCGCTCCAAAAATCAAGGATTCATGCGGTTTTTAGGCAGTTATTAGTACATGCCGCCCATGTCACCGCCGGCAGGTGCGGCGGGAGCCGGGGGTTCCGGCAGGTCAGCAACAAGGCTCTCGGTGGTCAGCACCATCTCAGCGACGGAAGCTGCGTTCTCCAGAGCGGAACGGGTGACCTTGGTCGGGTCCACGATGCCTGCAGCGATCATATCCTCGACAAAGACCTCGTTCTGGGCATCGAAGCCGTAGTTGGGCTTGTTGGCAGAGACGATCTTGTCGATGATGACGCTGCCCTCCAGACCGGCGTTCTTGGCGATCTGGCGCAGAGGAGCCTCCAGAGCCTTCAACACGATCTTGGCACCGGTGCGCTCGTCGCCCTCCAGCGTATCGCACAGGGCGCGCACAGCGGGGATGGCATTGATGGGAGCGGTACCGCCGCCGGCCACAACACCTTCCTGCACAGCTGCCTTGGTAGCGTTCAGTGCATCCTCAATGCGCAGCTTCTTGTCCTTCATCTCGACTTCGGTAGCAGCACCGACCTTGATGACAGCCACACCGCCGGCCAGCTTAGCCAGACGCTCCTGCAGCTTCTCGCGGTCAAAGTCGCTGGTAGCGGCCTCGATCTGGCTGCGAATCTGGGCAATGCGAGCTGCAATGGCGTCCTTGTCGCCTGCGCCGCCCACGATGGTGGTGTTCTCCTTGGTCACCTTCACCTGACGGGCATGACCCAGCATCTGGACGGTTGCGTCCTTCAGCTCGTAGCCCAGATCAGAGGCGATCACGGTGCCGCCGGTCAGGGTAGCGATATCCTGCAGCATCTCCTTGCGGCGGTCGCCGAAGCCGGGAGCCTTAACAGCCACGACATTCAGGGTGCCGCGCAGACGGTTGACAATCAGGGTGGACAGCGCCTCGCCCTCGATATCCTCAGCCACGATCAGCAGCTTCATGCCGTTCTGCATCACCTGCTCCAGCAGGGGAACCAGATCCTGAATGACGCTGATCTTCTTATCGGTGATCAGGATAGCAGCGTTGTCCAGATCGGCCACCATCTTGTCGGTATCGGTGACCATATAGGGAGTCAGATAGCCGCGGTCAAACTGCATACCTTCCACGATCTCGTTGTAGGTCTCTGCGGTGGTCTTGTTCTCCTCGATGGTGATAACGCCGTCAGAGGTGACCTTCTCCATAGCCTCGGCAATCAGACGGCCGATCTCGGGGTCGCCGGCAGAGATGGTGCCGACGCGGGCGATATCGTTGCTGTCTTCACCTTCTGCCTGTGTGCCTTGATGGTCTCCACAGCGGTGGTAACGGCCTTGCTCATGCCGCGGCGGATATCCATGGGATTTGCGCCGGCGGTAACGTTCTTCATGCCCTCGTTGACCATGGCCTGTGCCAGCACGGTAGCAGTGGTGGTGCCATCGCCTGCGGCATCGTTGGTCTTGGTTGCGACTTCACGCACCAACTGTGCGCCCATGTTCTCGAACTCATCCTTCAGCTCGATCTCTTTTGCAATGGTCACGCCATCGTTGGTGATGACCGGTGCGCCGAACTTTTTGCCCAGCACCACGTTGCGGCCCTTGGGGCCGAGGGTAATCTTAACGGTGTTAGCCAGGGTATCAATACCGGCACACAGTGCCTTGCGGGCGTCCTCGCCCTGCTTGATCTGCTTTGCCATAATACATCGCTCCTTTATAATACAAGCTCAATTGAAAAGGGAAAATTCAGTTTCAGTCTTCCACAACAGCCAGAATATCACTCTGACGCACGATGGTGCACTCTTCGCCGTCCACCTTGACCTCAGTGCCAGAGTACTTGCTGGTGAGGACCTTGTCGCCGACCTTGACGGTCATCTTGACTTCCTTGCCGTCCACGACACCGCCGGGGCCAACTGCGATGACCTGTGCGACCTGCGGCTTCTCTTTTGCGCTGCCGGTCAGGATCAGGCCGCCCTTGGTGGTCTCCTCAACTTCAACAGTCTTGATGACAACACGGTCTGCAAGAGGAATGATTTTCATAATTCTTGCCCTCCAATTATATTGAATTTATTTGAAACTTTGTTGTGTCCTGCGGGGGCTTCGTGTGTGCTCCGCAGCGGTTTAGCACTCCTTTTCTCTGAGTGCTAATTGTATTGTACTCATCTTGCTCTGAAAAATCAAGGGGTTTTGCAATTTTTCTTTGTTAAGAATTTATGACGCCCAAAAATCGCACCCTACTACGCAAAAAAGCGGTGTGTCCTTGACAGGACGCGCCGTCTTTTTTATACTTATAGCGCATTACAAAAACACAGCTGACGCGCTTTGCGGCAGAACGGAGGATACTTTGACAGACAAAAAGCTGATCTCATCTTTGCAGGGGCTGCGGGCAGTCGCATTTCTGAGCGTAGTCCTCTCCCATTGCGGGGCACCATGGCTGGGGCCGTGGGCGATCACGGTATTCGTGGCGCTGTCCGGTTTTCTGATGACCTGCAACTATTACGACCGCCCGCGCACAGCACCGGGACTGCGGTCCGCCATAGCCTTTTCTCTGCAAAAAATACGCAAGCTGTACCCGCTGCACCTTATAATGATGGCTGCCGCGTTGTTATTTGTGCTGAAGTGGCTTCTGGCGCAGCCCTCTGCCTGCGGGGTGCTCTCCTGTGCGGCGCAGCTTGTGGTGAGCATTTTCCTGCTGCAAACATGGATCCCCTCCAGCCGTTTCTGGTTCTGCCTGAACGGAGTGGCGTGGTATCTTTCGGTACAGGCTTTTCTGTATGCCATCTTTCCCCCGCTTCTCGCCGTACTGAAAAAGGCCGATGTCCGCAGGCTGCGTTGCATTGCCGTCGTGATCTTCTGCGCACAGTGCCTTGCGTCCTTTGTTTTCTGGAAAGCCGGGCTCAGCGGAAAGGCCGCCTTTTACCTGACCTATCTGTGCCCTGTGTTCCGGGCGGGAGATTTTACCATCAGCTGCTGTGCAGGCTGCCTTTACCGCAGCCGCAAGCAGGAGAGTACACTGCCGCGCGGTGTTTTCTCCCTATCGGAATTGGCCGCTGTACTGCTTACGGGCGGCTGCCTGTTTATCGCCGCCAAGCAGGTGGGGGTTCTGGGCGCGGTGGCCTTCCGGTACAACGTGCTGTTCACACCCTCTGCGGTGCTGCTGGTCTGGCTGCTTGCCGTGGGCAAGGGAATCATTTCCCGGCTGCTTTCCGCAAAGCCGTTTTTGTGGCTGGCCGGGCTGTCCCCTTACGGTTTTCTGATCCATCAGGTGCTGATCCGGTATATGGAGTGGACTGCGGACAAGTTCAGCCTTACGGTACATCCTGTGGTCTGGACCCTGACCGTATATCTGCTCACGCTCTGCCTGAGCAGCTTTTACAAGGCGCTGGAGCACAGGGTACGGCAGCGCCTTGCAAAACAATAAGCAAAACACAAGGCCGCTGCACGGAACAATGTGCAGCGGCCTTGTTTGGGTCTGATGGTTTATTTCTTTACTTCACAGCCGCTTTTTTGGCGGTAAAGCGCTGGTAGGCGGGCAGCGGCAGCAGCACGCGGCCTGCCAGCGGCTGCACCTGCACCGACACCTGCTTGCAGGGGGCGCACTCGCCGTCCACTGTGGCAATGATGGGTCCGCGGCCATCTGCTGCCCGCAGACTGACCGATTTTGCGCGGCGGTAGATAAAGTAGGGCTTTGCGGCCTCGGTCAGCTGGCCGTTTTGAAAGTGCTGGCCGTTTTTGTACAACATCAGCAGTTTTGCAATGACCCGGCGGCTGACCTTGCGCACGATGAACACATCCAGCCAGCCGTCATCCGGCTGTGCCTCCGGCCCGGCCATAAAACCGCCGCCGTAGGCGCGGCCATTGCACACTGCGCACATCAGGCAGTCCACGGTCAGCACCTCGCCGTCAATGACGTACTCCACCCTGCGGCCGATATGCCCGCACAGCTGCTGAACAATGGACAGCGCATAGGCTGCCTCGCCGCCGCACAGCGGGATGCGCCGGAACTTGGGGATGCCGTAGGCCACCTGTGCGTCCAGACCGGCGGCACAGATGGTAGCAGAAAGCCCCAGACTGGTGCGCATCAGGTCGATGGGCACCACCCCGCCGGCCAACTGGGCGTCCAGATCCAGAAACTCCTCCTTTGTACCGTAGGTGCGCAGAAAGTCGTTGCCGCTGCCATAGGGCAGGCAGCCCACGGCGGTCTTGTCAAAGCCGTGAGCGCCGGTGAGCGCCTCGTTGAAGGTGCCGTCACCACCGGCGGTAAAAATGTGAGCTCCACCCCGGCCTTCTGGGCGGCAGCGGCGGCTGCGCGGGACAGTTCCCGGGCGTGGCCTGCGTGGGTGGTGACGCGGATGGTGTAGTCCTCCGGGGCAAGCCCGGCACCGGCAGCAGCTGCCGCGATCTGCTGCGGCAGGGTGCGGGTACAGTCGGCCTTTCCGGCTGCGGGGTTCAGAAGAAACAGCGTGTGCATCGGGGTCCTCCCTGTTGTAACTCTATTTCCTCTATAATAGTCGAAAACCGTGCCGGTTGCAAGCAAAAACGCTATTTTGCTATTTTCTTATAGAGTTATGGTTTCATCCTCCCGCAAAACGATGCTGCCATCGGCGGCGCAGTCTGCTGTCCAGTGCTGCCCTACGCAGGCAGTTCCGGCAGCAATGCGGTTTGCAAGTGCCTGCTCCACCGCCCTGTCCACCTGACGGCGCAGTTCCCGCGCACCATAGGCCGATTGCGCCCGGGCAGCCAGTGCCGCCCCCACCTGCGGGGTGTGGCGCAGCCTGTAGCCGCTGCGGGCGGCGCGCTGCTCCAGCTGACAGAGCATTTTTTCTGCAATGGCGCAGAGGTTTTCTTCCGCCAGCGGGCGGAACACGATCACCTCGTCCAGCCGTCCCAGCAGCTCCGGCCGGAACCACTTTTTAGCTTCCTCCACAGCCTGCGCGGACTGCTTTTCAAACACGGCTTCTGCCCCGGCGGCAAAGCCCAGCGGCGCGTTCTGCCCCGCCAGAAACCGTGCACCCAAATTTGAAGTAAGCAGCACGATGGTGTTGCGGAAATCTGCCTTGCGGCCCATGGCATCGGTCAGCTGACCGTCCTCCAAAATTTGCAACAGGATATTCTGGATATCCGGGTGCGCCTTTTCGATCTCGTCAAACAGCACCACGCTGTACGGGCGGCGGCGCACGGCTTCGGTCAGCTGCCCGCCCTCGTCATGGCCGAGGTAGCCCGGCGGCGCACCCAGCAGCCGGGCGGCGGTGTGCTGCTCCTGATACTCCGACATATCAAATTTGAGCAGCGCTTTCTCGCTGCCGAACCAGCTGACCGCAAGCGCACGCGCCAGTGCGGTCTTGCCCACGCCGGTAGGGCCTAAAAACAGCATAGCACCGATGGGACGTCCCGGCTCGCCCAAACCGGTACGGCTGCGCCGGATGGCTCCCGCCACGGCAGCCACCGCACGCTGCTGACCGACGATCTCGGCATTCAGGCGGCTTTCCAGCTTGTCCAGACGCTCCCGCTCCTGCTCGCCCACCCGCTGGGCGGGCACGCCGCTGGCGGCCGCCACCACCCGGGCGATATCCTCCGGGGTGAGCACCGGCTGGGTGCGCTGCTCCTTTTCGGCAAGGATGCGCGCCGCCGCACAGGCTTCGTCCACAAGGTCGATGGCCTTATCCGGCAGACAGCGGCCGGGCAGGTACCGCACCGAAAGCTCCACTGCCGCCTGCAAGGTCTGGGGCGGCAGGCGCACGTTATGGTAGCGCTCGTAGCGGGGCGCAAGGCCGTTGAGGATCTCCACCGCCTGCGCGGGGGTAGGCTCTTCCACCTGCACCCGGCCAAAGCGGCGTTCCAGCGCGGCGTCCTTCTGGATATGGGTGCGGAACTCCTGATTGGTGGTGGCGCCGATGAGCTGCAATTCGCCCCGGGCAAGCACCGGTTTCAGGATGCTGGCGGCGTCGATGGCGCCCTCGGCGGCACCGGCACCCACGATGGTGTGGAACTCGTCGATAAACAGGATGGCGGTGCCGTCCCGCACCAGCTCTTCCAGCAGGTTTTTCAGCCGCTCTTCAAAATCGCCCCGGTATTTGGTGCCCGCCACCAGACTGGCCATATCCAGCGCCAGCAGCCGCCGCCCTTGCAGCGCCCTGGGCACCTGCCCGGCGGCAATGCGCAGCGCCAGACCTTCGGCCAGCGCCGTTTTGCCCACGCCCGGCTCGCCGATCAGACAGGGGTCGTTTTTCTGGCGGCGGCACAGGATCTCCACCATGCGGTCAAGCTCGGCTTCCCGGCAAAACACCGGGTCCAGCTCTCCTTCGGCGGCGCGGCGGGTCAGATCGCGGCAGTATTTATCGCTGGCGCGGCTGCCCCGGGGGATGCTGGCCGACACCCGGGGCTGGGCGGGCAGCACAACTGTCCGCTCAGCTGGCGGCACTCCCGCACCGCCTCGGTGAGCGAAAGCCCCATCTCCGCCAGCAGCAGCCCGGCGGCGCAGCCGTCATCTTCCAGCATGGCGCAGAGCAGATGCTCCGGCTCTGCCCGGCTGACGTGGGCGTTCTGCGCCCCAATGAGCGCATAGTCCATGGTGCGGCGCAGGTCCGGTGCCATGGACTGCCGGTCCAGCCGCTGTGCCGGGCCGCTGCGCTGCTGCGCCAGCTGGCGGCGCACCTCCGGCTCGGTAATGTTTTTCCGGGTGAGGAACTGCGCCGCAGCGCCCTGCTGCTGCAGCATTGCCAGCAAAAGATGGCTGGTATCCGCCTGTTCACAGCCCAGATCTCCCGCCAACTGCACCGCCTGCTGCAACAGCCGCGCCGCCGGGCGCGAAAAGCCCCGGTAACCGCCCATGCCCAGATTTTCCCAAATGCCCATGTGTCTGCTCCTTGCTGCATATAAAATCGTCTGCACTGGAAGTATAGCCCTAAAGGCGCAGAAAAAATCAGTCGTTTGTGTCGGGCGGCAGAAAAGTAAAAACCGATCCGCAGTGGTTGCCGGGACGCGGGTGCGACCGGCTGCTGCGGATCGGTTTTTTGAGATTTTATCTTGCGGGGAACGTTTTCAGAACGAACCGCCTCCGCCGCCGTGGGTGGAGCCGCTGGAGGAGGTATGGGTGGAGCTGCCGCCGGAACTGCCGGAGTCAGTCTCCTTCGGCCGCTCGGTGCGGTGGACCTCACGGTACAGATACAGATCCCGCTGGTTGGTCAGCTTCATGCTGCCCTGCCGCACATAGCTGGTTGCGTCCCGCTGCGGTGCCACGCTCTTGAGCCGGCTCTTCATCACGCCGGTCACGATCAGTGCCGTGATCAGGCCAATGACCAGCGCCACGCCCAAATACACGATCGAGAACGGCTCCTTGGGCATGTTGTCCACATCGTAGGGGTGGCCTTCGCGGGCGGCGGTAACATACGCATCCGTCCACTGGATAAAGGTGCGGAAGGCGGCGGCGTAATCGCCGTCTGCCATATCGGGGGTCATCTGCTCGCCAAGGTACTGGATGCCGGCATCCGTAAAGGCGGTAATGCCGTAGCCGCAGGTGGAGATATGCCATTTGCGGTCGCCTATGCTCACCAGCAGCAGCACGCCGTCCCGGTTTTCACCGTAGCCGAACTGGCAGTAATCGTACAGGTCATCGGCATATTCCTCCATGCTGGTGCAGCCCTCGCTTTCCAGCGAGTCGATGGTAGCAATGATCACATCAAAGCTCTGGCGGACGCTCAGTTCCTCCAGTGAAGCTTCCAGCTCGCCGTCCTCGTCCTCGGTCAGAACTTCTGCGCTGTCGTTCATGCGGTAATACAGGTCGGCAAAGCCGTCTGCGGCAAAGGCCGGTGCGGCCAGCGCGACCAGCAGCACCAGTGCTGCCAGCGCGGCACAGAGGGAGCGCAGTGGGGTAACAGTCTTTTTCATCTTCCGTCCCTCCTTTACAGAATCCCGGCCAGCCACAGCAGCCACATCACCGCATAGGATGCTGCACCGACGGCTGCCGTAAGTCCCAGCGTCCACTTGCGGGCGGCGACCTTATCCACCGGCAGGTTGCCCACAAACTTGCCGGTCTGGCCGTTCATGGCAAAAATGTAGTTGTTGCCATGCCAGCTGGTGCTCAGCACCCACACCGGGAACAGTGCATACTTTGCCTTGCCGCCGTGCAGCTGGATGCTGCTGTTTTCCATTTTCACGGAGTCGTAGCCGGTAACGGTCTGGGTAAAGGCGTCCTCGGTGGACTGACGGATACGCTCGTTGGCGCGCTGGATGCTCTTTTGGGCGTCCACATCGTACTTATCGGCCACATAGCCCGCCAGATACGCTGTCTTGAAGGGCACGGCATCCTGCATGGCAAAGGGCTCGATGGATTCCATCAGGTCGTCTGCCATCTTGGAGGAGCCGTCCACCGGAACCGCGTCAAAGCCCAGCACGCCGTCCCGGCGCACAGAGTAGTAGCTGGTCTCGGTATAATCGTAGTCGTCATCCGACCAAAAGCGGGTGCGGGTAGCGGTAAAGCGCAGCTGGGCATCGGCGTCGCTGTCGTACAGCCAGAAGGGCACATACACGCCCTTGATCTCGTCGATATGGTTCTGGCTGCGGAACACCTTGGGCAGCAGGGTCTTGCCTTTGAGGTGCTCCTGCAATTTTGCCTTGGCAGCCTTTTTATCCAACTTGAAGGGGATGATGAGGTCGGGGCGCAGGTCTCCGGCAAACTGTCCGGTCAGAACGATGGGGTTGCCGCAGAAGGGGCAGGCCGAGGCTGCCATGGTGTCGTCGCCCACGATCTCGCCGCCGCAGCTCTTGCAGACATAAGTATGCAGACCGGCGGTCTCGCCCTCTGCCCAGCTACCGCCGGGGGTGGCCCAGTTCATCTGGCTGGGCTTTGCGTCTTTCAGATCCTCATCGTAGCCCTTCAGTGCGTCCACCTCAAACTCGGTGTCGCAGTAGGGGCATTTCATCTTCTGGGTGGTGCTGTCAAATTTGATGGCACCATCACAGCAGGGGCACTTATATTCCAGCATTCCTGCCATAGTGTTTCCTCCTATGATCTGCGGAGCAGAGGCTCCTTCCCTGCCCCGCAGTGTGATCGGTCATTATGTGCCGGGTTCAGCTGCGGTCGTTTTCGTCAAAGGGGTCGCCGCACTCCGGGCAGAACTTGGGCGGGTGAGCAGGGTCGGCCGGTTCCCAGCCGCACTTGTCGCACTTATACTTGGGGGTACCGGCAGGCTTGGGTTTGCCGCACTCGGAGCAGAACTTGCCCTTGTTCACCGCGCCGCAGCTGCAAGTCCAGCCTTCTGCTGCCGCCGGGCGGGGCTTGCCGCACTCCGGGCAGAACTTGCCCGTAACGGTAGCACCACAACTGCAGGTCCAGCTGTCCGCAGCGGGCTTCGGTTCCGGCTTTTTGCTGCCGCATTCCGGGCAGAACTTGCCGGTGGCGATAGCGCCGCAACTGCACTTCCAGCTGTCGGCGGCAGAAGTCTGCTGCTGGGGTGCTGCGGGCTGCTGACCCATAGCGAACAGGTTCTGGGCGTTCATGCCGTTTGCACCGGCTGCCATGCCCATGCCCATAAAGCCGGTCATAGCACCGGCGGTGTTCCCAGCAGCAGTCTTCATGGCATCGATCTGACCGCCCACCAGACGGGCTGCGGCGGTGGTGGGGTCGGTGGTCATGGCGTTTTCTTCCCACTCGGTGATCTTCTTCTGCTGCTCCTCCGGGATGGACAGGGAGTTGATGTTGAAGGAGAACACCTCGATGCCGCGCTTCTTGCGCCAGATATTGGACAGCTGCTCGTTCAGGGCGTCCGAGATCTCCAGCGTGTGGGCGGGGATCTCGTAATACTGCACCTTGTTGGCAGAAAGGGTGGCCAGCGCAGGCTGCAAAGCGTTCATCAGCTCGCTCTTCAGGCGGGGAGCCAGCTCCGAGGCATCGTACTGGGTGGAGACGTTGCTGCACACGTTGGTGTAGAACAACAGCGGGTCGCAGATGCGGTAAGTAAAGCTGCCGTTGCAGCGGATGTTCACCGAGAGCTTGTAGCCTCGCTCCTCGCTGACCACTACGCGGAACGGGATGGGCGTTGCGGTGCCGTACAGGATCTCGCCCAGCTCCTTGGTGTTGATGTAGTACACCCGCTGATCCTTGCCGGTGTCGCCGCCGTAGGTAAAGCGCTTGGCTACGGTTTGGAAAGTGGCTGCCAGACTGTCGCCGAAGTTGCCGGTGAACACGCTGGGCTCGGTGGAGGAATTGAAGGTATACTCGCCCGGTTCGGCGCACACCTCCACCACGCGGCCCTGCTCCACGATGAGCATGCACTGTCCGTCTGCCACGACGATGCCGCTGCCGTTGGTGATGATATTATCCTCGCCGTGGTTGGAGCTGCGGCGGGAAGTGCGCTTCTGGCCCTTGACCATCAGCACATCCTTATCCAGAGAATCGCAATAGAAAAATTCTTTCCACTGGTCTGCAAGAGTTCCGCCCAGTGCGCCCATACCTGCTTTGATCAAACCCATAATAATTTCCTCCTGTATGTTTTATTGTTTTTGCTCTCTTCTTTATCATGCAGAACGATTTCGTTTGTAAAAAAGGTTCTGCCTGCTCAGGGGTAAGGGTCAGATAATTGATATTATAATCATACTGCAATGCGGCGCTGAACGCAAGGCATTTCTAACCGTTGCCACCTGCCTTTGCAGCTTCTTTCACCAAAAAGAACACCGGAGCGTCCATAGACACTCCGGTGTTCCGAAATAATATTTTTATGCTTGTCCCGTGCCCCAAAAGGCTTAGAACCGCCGCCATGTATCCGGCATAAACAGCACCAGCATGGGGAAGATCTCCAGACGGCCGGCCAGCATATCGAAGATGAGCACCAGCTTTGCGGGGTCTGCAAAGCAGCCGAAGTTCTGCATTGGGCCTGCCATTTCCAAGCCCGGGCCGATGTTGTTCAGGGTAGCAGCCACGGCGGTAAAGTTTGTCACCATATCAAAGCCGTTCAGGCTGATGAGGAAGAAGGAAGCCGCAAAAATAAAGATATACGCCGCCACAAACACGTTGGTGGTGCGGATGGTCTCGTGGTTCAACAGCTTGCCGTCCATGCGGGCGGGCGCTACCACCTGCGGGTGCAGGGCGGTCTTGAGCTCCTTGGCCAGGGTCTTACCCAGAATGAGGAAACGGCTCACCTTGATGCCGCCGCCGGTGCTGCCCGCGCAGGCGCCAATGAACATGAGCATGACCAGAATCTCTTTAGAGAGGGTCGGCCACAGGTCAAAATCGCAGCTGGAAAAGCCGGTGGTGGTGATGATGGAGCCCACCTGAAAAGCGGCCTGCCGCAGCGCCTCGCCAAAGCTGTTGTACATACTATAAATATTGGCAGTGATGATACCCACTGCCACTGCGATGACCACAAAGTAGCCCCGCACCTCCTCGCTGGCAGCAGCGCGGCGGAACTTGCGCATGAGCAGCAGGAAGTAGGCGTTGAAGTTGACGCCGAACAGGATCATGAAGATGGTCACGACCCACTGGATGTAGGGCGAAAAGCTGGCAAAGCTGTCGTTGCGGAAGCCGAAGCCGCCGGTGCCCGCCGTACCAAAGGCGGTGAGCATGGCTTCGAACAGGGGCATTCTGCCAATCAGCAGGAACACCAGCTCCAGCATGGTAAGGGCAAAGTAGATGCCGTACAGGATCTTAGCGGTGGACTGTACCTTAGGCACCAGCTTATCCACCTGCGGGCCGGGGCTTTCCGCCTTCATCAGGTTGACGTGGGAGCCGCCGGTCAGCGGCAGCAGCGAGAGCAGAAACACCAGAACACCCATGCCGCCGATCCAGTGGGTGAAGCTGCGCCAGAACAGAATACCGTTGGGCAGCCCCTCCACGGCGGGCAGGATACTGGCACCGGTGGTGGTAAAGCCGGAGACTGTCTCAAACAGAGCATCCACAGGGTTCGGGATGCAGCCGGTGAGCACAAAGGGCACCGCGCCCATCACCGAGATGAACACCCAGCACAGCGAGGTAGCCGCAAAGCCTTCGCGCATATAGAACACCTTACTGCGGGGTTTGATGGTGTGCAGGGCGTAGCCGATGCCGGCGCTGACGGCAGCTGTGAGCAGAAACACACCCAGCACCATCCACTCGCCATACACTAAGCTGGCGGCGGCGGGCAGCAGCAGCAATGCGCCCTCGATCATCAGCACATAGCCCAGCAGACGGAAAACGATCGCATAATTCATAATCCGCCTCCGTCAGTGCTCCACGATATCGCGCAGATCGTGCAGACCATGCTCCAGCGTGACCACGATGACGTTATCGCCCACCTGGATCTGGTCGCCGCCGCGGGGGATCAAAATCTTGCTGCCGCGGGTAATGCAGCACAGCAGCAGGTTCTTTTTCAGGTGCAGCTGGCTCAGGGGCACACCGGTAGCGGCGCTCTCCTCGTGCACTGTAAATTCCAGTGCCTCCACGCGGTCATCCAGTATGCGGTACAGAGTCTTGATGTTGTTGCCTGCCTCGTTTTGCAGGGCGCGGACGTACTGCACGATGTAGTCACAGGTCATGTACTTGGGGTAGACCACGCTGCCCAGATCCAGCCCGGCCAGAATATCGTCAAATTCCAGACGGTTGACCTTGGTCACCAGCTTGCCGTTGGAGTGCTTTTTGGCAAACAGGGTCAGCAGCACGTTCTCCTCGTCGATGTTGGTCAGCGCCACAAAGGCTTCGGTGGATTCCAGACCCTCGGAAAGCAGAAACTCGCGGTTGGAGCCGTCCTCGTTCAGGATCTGTGCGCCGGGCAGCTGCTCGGCCAGTTCTACGCAGCGGGCTGCGTCCCGCTCCACGATACGCACCCGCACATGGTTTTCCAGCAGTTCCTGACTGAGGTAGTAGGCAATGGCACCGCCGCCCACGATGAGGGCGTTGCGTACCGGCTGCACCGGCAGATGCAGCTGCTGGAAGAAGGCGTGAGCTTTTTCCTGCGTAGCAAGGAAGGTGACCTGATCGCCCTTTTGCAGCATAAAGTTACCGTTGGGGATGATGACCCCGCCCTCACGCTCCACCGCGCACACCAGAATATCGCTCTTGAGCCGGGTAGGGATCTCGCGGATGGCCACGCCGTTCAGCGCATCGGGCAGCGCAAACTTGATCAGCCGCACACGGCCGTCCGCAAAGGTATCGATCTTGCTGGCACCGGGGAAACGCAGCAGATGAGAGATCTCCTTTGCCGCTGCCATTTCCGGGTTGATGATGGCGGAAATGCCGATCTGCTTTTTGATAAAGTCCAGCTCGTGGCTGTAGGATGGGTTGCGCACGCGGGCAATGCCGTGGCAGTGGCCCGCCTTTTTGGCAAACATGCAGCAAAGCAGGTTCAGTTCGTCCGAGCCGGTGACCGCAATGAACACGTCCGCATCCTCAATGCCCGCCTCAGACAGGGTGGTGATGGACGAGCCATTGCCTACAATGCCCAGCACGTCGTAGCTTTCGGTCAGGTGCTCCACGCGCGCTTTGTTGGTGTCCACCACAGTCACGTTGTGGCCTTCCTCGCTGAGCTGGCGCGCCAGAGCCGTGCCGACCTTGCCGCCGCCCACCAGAATGATCTTCATAACAAGTCCTTTCTCCTTTGGCAGCCCCTTTTTCCGGGGCATACAAGTACAGTGTAGTATACCATATCCCGATGCAAAGTTCTACCGTTTGTCCCGCAAATACAGCGAATTGCTTAAAAAGCGACAGTTCTTTTGTGCAAGATGGCCTGTTCTCAGCGTGAAAGCGCAAAAAGGGACTGCCGCACAGCTTTGTGCAGCAGTCCCCTTGGGACGAAACGATTTAGAATGCCCACCGCGTACGCTCTGGGCATCCTCAGCGGAAAAAAAATTGTTATAAGAGCAAGGTCGGTCAGCCTGCGGGCTGCCCGACCTTGCATTTTCGCGGAAAACAGGGTTCTCCCTTGCTGTCCGGTCTCAGTACCGCTCTACGCCGTCTTTGGTGACAAGGGCGTACACCAGCGGGGCTTCCTCCGGCTTTTCAGCGCCGTACACAAGGCCGCTGCGGTACTCGGCTGCGGCAGCTTCAAACTTGTCCGCAACGCCGTAGAAGGTGGCAAGGCTTTCGCCCTTATGGACGTAGTCACCGCGCTTTTTGTGCAGGGTGATACCGGCGGCAAAGTCCAGCGGGTCGCCCTTTTTCTGGCGGCCTGCGCCCAGCAGCACGCTGGCAGAACCGATCTTTTCCGCATCGTTGGCCACAATGTAGCCGTCCTGCTCGGCCAGCAGTTCGTAGCTGGCGGCGGGCTGTGCAAACAGGCTGTAATCATCCAGCACCCGGATGTCGCCGCCCTGCGCGGCAAACATTTCCTTGCACTTGGCAAAGGCAGAGCCGTCCGCAATGACAGCCTCGGCCATAGCGCGGCAGTGGGCGGCATCGCCCTTGCCTGCCAGTACCAGCATGTTGGCCGCCAATTGCAGGCACACCTCGGTCAGGTCTGCCGGGCCGTGGCCTTTGAGCACGTCCATGCTCTCCATCACTTCCAGACTGTTGCCGATGTTGTGCCCCAGCGGGGTGTCCATATCGGTGATCATGGCAGCTACCCGGCGGCCATGGTGGGTGCCAATGGCGACCATCAGCTGTGCCAGCTCAATGCTCTGGTCAACAGTTTTCATAAAAGCACCGGTGCCGGTGGTGACGTCCAGCAGGATGGCGTCCGAACCGGAGGCCAGCTTTTTGGACATGATGCTGGACGCAATCAGCGGGATGCAGCTGACGGTAGCTGTAACGTCCCGCAGAGCGTACATCTTTTTATCCGCCACAGCGATACCCTCGCTCTGGCCGATGACCGACAGACCGATCTGGTTCACCTGTGCAAAAAACTCCTCCTGCGAGAGGGCGGTCTTTGTGCCGGGCACGCTCTCCATCTTGTCGATGGTACCGCCGGTGTGGCCGAGACCCCGGCCGCTCATTTTAGCGATCTTCACCCCGCAGGCCGCCACGATGGGTGCAATGACCAGCGTGGTCTTATCGCCCACACCGCCGGTAGAGTGCTTGTCCACTTTGATGCCCGGAATGGGCGAAAGGTCTACCATCACACCGCTGTGCGCCATCACATCGGTCAGCTCAGCGGTCTCCTCATTGGTCATGCCGCGCAGATACACCGCCATCATCCATGCGGCCATCTGGTAGTCAGCCACTTCCCCGCTGACAAAGCCGTTGACAATAGCTTCCAGCTCCTCCCGGGTGTGGGTGCCGCCATCCCGCTTTTTTGCGATCAGATCATAAATACGCATCGTTTCACGCTCCTGTTCTTATTGTTTTTGGGGCGTTTTATGCCCGGATCTCCTGCCATACGCTCTTGCCGTCCAGCGTGGAAGCGTCCACTTCCAGATATTCGCAGATGGTCTGGGCGATGGTGCCGAAGCACAGCTTGGTGCCCAGATCCGTCCCCGCCTTCACACCCTTGCCGCAGACCAGATACGGCACATACTCGCGGGTATGGTCGGTGGTCTTGGTGTAGGAGGGATCACAGCCGTGGTCGGCAGTGATCATGAGCAGGTCGCCCTCCCGCATCCCCGGCAGGAAATCGGCCAGAAAACGGTCGAACTCCGTAGCGGCGGCAGCGTAGCCTGCCACATCGCGGCGGTGGCCGTAGAGCATATCAAAGTCTACCAGATTCACGAAGGCAAGGCCTTCAAAATCCCGGGTCTGCAGAGCCTTGGTAAAGGCGATGCCGTTGGTGTTACCGGTGGTCTTGATCTTTTCGGTCACGCCCTCGCCGTCAAAGATATCGTAGATCTTGCCCACGGCGATCACGTCCTTACCGGCATCCTTCAGCAGATCCAGCATGGTGGCGCGGGGCGGCTTCAGGCTCAGGTCGTGGCGGTTGGTGGTGCGGTAGAAGGTATCCGCGCTGTTGCCCAGGAAGGGGCGGGCGATCACACGACCTACGCCGTACTTGCCCTTGAGCATTTCCCGGGCAATCTCGCAGTAGCGGTACAGTTCCTGCACCGGCACAAGCTCCTCGTTGGCGGCCACCTGAAAAACGCTGTCGGCGCTGGTATAGACGATGAGGGCGTTTTCCCGCATGGCCTGCTCGCCGTAGTCCTTCAGCACCTGCGTGCCGGAATAGGGCTTGTTGCACAGTACCTTGTGGCCGGTCTTTTGCTCATACTCCCGGATCAGCTCCTCCGGGAAGCCCTCGGGGAAGGTGGGCAGCGGCTCCGGGCTGACCACACCGGCGATTTCCCAGTGGCCGATGGTGGTATCCTTGCCCATGCTCTGCTCCTGCAGGCGGGCAAAGGCAGCCGCCGGGGCATCCGTCTTTTCCCCTGCGGTCACGCCGTCAATGTTGAACAAGCCCAGCTTGCGCAGGTTGGGGCAATTGAAATTGGGGTGGTTCGCAATGGCACCCAGGGTGTTGGTGCCTGCATCGCCAAAGGCAGCGGCGTCCGGCTCTGCGCCGATGCCAAAGCTGTCCAGCACGATCAGAAAAACGCGTTTTTCCATAATGGTCACTCCATTCTCCGGGCGTTCCCCGGAACAGTACTACTTTATTACCCCTATTATAAGCAAAAACCCCCTCCGATGCAAGAGGAAGCAGTCTTGTATGTTCTTATCAGTTTTCACGTTTTGCAGCAGTTTTCCCCTGTCAGACAGCACGCAGAAAGCTGCGGCGCATCGTTAAAAGTTTTGCAATCTTTCCTTTGGGCATCAACAGATGCAAAAACTTGTATTCAAGCAAAAATTCCTCTTGCTCTCTTGCGCCGGAATGATTATAATAATAGGTGGTAGAGTTTTGGGTTTTCCCGCTCTGCCATATAAACCGACCCGCTGTACCGGGAGCTTTTACTCCCATTGGTCATACACAGCAGCCTGCAGGGATGCTGTGCCGGATATAGGTAAGAGAGAGTTGACGGAGGTATATTGCATGAGAAAGACGAAAATTATTTGCACCCTTGGCCCTTCCACCGATAAGGAAGGCGTTCTGCGCGAGCTGATCGCCAACGGCATGAACGTAGCTCGTTTCAATTTTTCCCACGGTTCCCACGAGGAGCATCTGGGACGCCTTGAAAAGCTGAAGGCTCTGCGCGAGGAGCTGGGCAAGCCCGTGGCCGCACTGCTGGACACCAAGGGCCCCGAGATCCGCCTGAAGGACTTCAAGAACGGCGTTGAGAATCTGGTTGCAGGCCAGACCTTTACCCTGACCACCCGCGATGTGGAGGGCACCAACGAGATCTGCTCCATCACCTATAAGGATCTGCCCATGGACGTGGAGCCGAACGGCACCATCATGCTGGACGACGGCCTGATCAAGCTGCAGATCCAGACCGTGAACGACACCGACATCGTCTGCACCGTGCTGAACAACGGCAAGATCAAGAACAAGAAGGGCGTCAACGTGCCCGGCGTACACCTGTCCATGCCGTATATGAGCCAGCGCGATAAGGACGATATCATCTTCGGCATCCAGCAGGGCTATGATTTCATCGCCGCTTCCTTTGTGCGCACCGCACAGGACGTGTACGATATCCGCAACCTGCTGAACCAGTACGATTCCAACATCCGCATCATTGCAAAGATCGAGAACCGCGAGGGCGTGAACAACATTGACAGCATTCTGGCTGCTGCCGATGCCGTGATGGTGGCCCGTGGCGATCTGGGCGTGGAGATCGACTTCACCGAACTGCCCGGCATCCAGAAGACCATCATCGACCGCTCCTTCTCCTTCGGCAAGCCCATCGTCACCGCTACCCAGATGCTGGACAGCATGATCGTGAACCCCCGCCCCCACCCGCGCCGAGATCTCGGACGTGGCAAACGCCATCTACGACGGCACCTCTGCCATTATGCTGTCCGGTGAGACCGCTGCCGGTGCCTACCCTGTGGAGGCGCTCAAGACCATGTCCGCCATTGCCGAGCGCACTGAGCAGGAGGGTTTCCATCTGCGCGGCCGCATGATGGATTCCAACCCCGGCAAGATCAGCGTCTCTGACGCTACCGCCCATGCCGCCTGCCTGACCGCACGGGATGTGAACGCCGCCGCCATCGTGACCGTGTCTGAGTCCGGCACCACTGCCCGCCTGCTGAGCAAGTACCGCCCGCAGCAGCCCATCATTGCCTGCGTCATGCGCGAGCAGGTGCAGCGTCAGCTGTCCCTGAGTTGGGGCATCACCCCGCTGATGATGTCTCTGGCACACAGCACCGATGAGCTGATCGAGATGTCCACCGCTCTGGCCAAGGAGAACGGCTACCTGCACAACGGCGAGCTGGCTGTTGTGACCGCAGGCGTGCCCGTGGGCGTTTCCGGCACCACCAACATGATCAAGATCCACATGGTGGGCAACTGTCTGGCTACCGGCGTGGGTGTCGGCCCTGAGAACAACGATGTTGCCAGCGGCAAGGCCTGCGTCTGCCGCACCATGGACGAGGTGCGCGCCAAGTTCAAGCCCGGCATGGTGCTGGTAGTTCCTTCCACCAGCAATGAGATGCTGAGCTTTGTGCGCGACGCTGCCGCTCTGGTGGTAGAGGAGCCCGGCCTGAACAGCCACGCCGCCATTGCCGGCAAGGCACTGCTGAAGCCCACCGTTGTTGGTGCCGCCGGTGCTACCAGCCACATCCGCGATGGCCTGATGGTGGCTGTGGACTGCGCACACGGCAGTGTGCAGCGCCTGCAGGGCTGATAAAGGAGAACCGTAGTATGGAACGTATCGCAAGCTTTTGCGTGGATCACACACGGCTGGAGCGCGGGATGTATCTGAGCCGTCAGGACGGCGATGTGCTCACCTGGGACATCCGCATGAAAAAGCCCAATCAGGGCGATTACCTGACCACTGCTGCCGCCCACACGCTGGAGCATCTGTTTGCCACCTACGCGCGCAACAGCGCCGTGAAGAATGGGGTGATCTATGTTGGCCCCATGGGCTGTCGCACCGGCTTTTACCTGCTCACCCGAGGGCTGACCCCGGCACAGGCGCTGCAGCTGACGGTGGATGCCTACCGCTTTATGGCCGATTTTGAGGGTGCCGTGCCCGGTGCCAGCGAGGTGGAGTGCGGCAACTACCGCGATATGGATCTGCCTGCCGCCAAGGCTGAAGCCGCTGCCATGCTGCCCGTGCTGGAAGCGCTGACCGCAGAGGATCTGCACTACTGATCTGTCAATATAAAGAGAGCGCCGCACAAAATACCGTGCAGCGCTTTTTTGTTACAAAATGATGCGAAAGTATTATTTATAATTTTAGGGCAGGGGAACGTCTGCGGATGTTCCCCTGCCCTGTTTTTACTAAAAGAAATCTCAAATCAGCCCCAAGGCTGCAAATTCCTTAGAAATGCCGTCCTCGTACACCGAGGGGGCAATGCGGTCGCAGCGCTGCTTCAAGCTTGCAGAGCCGTCGGCCATACAGACACTGATGCCGACCACATCGGTCATCTGCAGGTCGTTGTCGCTGTCGCCAAAGCCGATGCTGTTCTGCAGGGGCACGCCGAGATAGTCACATACGGCCTTGATGCCGCGCCCCTTATCAAACTTGCGGTTGATGAGCTCGCCGTTCACATAGCCGCCGTTCAGACCGTCCAGCTTGCTCTCGCAGAACACGAATCTGTCCTCGTACAGGCGCTTGGCATCGTTCAAGTCCTCGCTGCGCTCTGCGATATATACGATCTTATACAGCGGCTCGCCCTTGTACTCGGCCAGCGGGCTCATGGTCATGCCGTCCTCCATGGCCTTGCGCCAGCGGGCGGCTTCGCTGTTCAGGGGGCCTGCATCCCGGTGGGTGAAGCTCCAGCGCTCGATCATCTTCAGGCTGCCGTAGGTGGCATCCCGCGCTTCCAGCGTGCACTCCACGCCGTGGCGCTCCATGGCGCTGCGCACGCCCTGTGCCAGCTGCGGCTCCATAGGCAGGTCTACCAGCACCTTATCCCCGCAGAACACATAACCGCCGGCGCTGCATACCGCGCCGTCAAAGCCATAGTCCAGCAGCGGCTGGGTCATGCGCAGGTTGCGCCCGGTGCACAGAAACAGCTTGTGGCCATTGGCATGTGCTTTGTGCAGCGCTTCCACCGTGCTTTGGGGGATCAGCATCTCGCCCGGGGGCAGCAGAGTGCCATCAATGTCTAAAAAAATCAGTTTTTGTTTCATTCGTTCCTCTTTTTTTACAGTGAGCCTCGCTCTACCAGCGTATAGCCCAGCGTGGTCTGGCGTACCGGTGCAGCGTCCGGCCCGGTATGCTCTAAGCTTTGCAGCAGCATCCGGGCAGCCTCCTGCCCGACCTGCCGCTGATAAAAGCGGATGGTGGTCAGGCCGGGTTCCACCACCTTGCCTGCCCAGTTGTCTCCGATGCCTGCAAGGCCGACATCCTGCCCTACTTTGCGCCCGGCAGCGCGCAGCACCTGCAAAGCGCCAAAGGCCACGGTGTCTGTCACGCAGACCACACCGTCCAACTGCGGGCAGCGTGCCAGCAGCTCTTCCATGCAGCGGTGCCCTTCTTCCATGGAAAAGGCGGCGCAGTAAGCGCGGGGCAGACCATCTGCGTTCAGTCCGGCCTCCCGCAGTGCATCCTGCACACCCTGACGGCGGGCTATGCCGGTGGCGGCGTCCTGCTCGCTGCCGCCGATGTACACGATATTTTTGCGGCCATGCTCCAGCATCTTCCGGGTCAGGTCGCGGGCAGCAGAGCGGTCGTCGTTATAAACGCAGGGCAGGTCTGCAAAACGCTGCCCCGTTACCACCACAGGCACACGGCAGTCCTTCAGCGCCTTGCACAGCTGCGGGCTGGAATCATAGCCCAGCAGGATGATACCGGCCACATGGTTGCGCTGCAGCGCTGTAAGATATTCCAGCTCCATCTGCCCGTCCAGCTCGGTGTCTGCCAGCAGCATCAGGTAGCGGCTGGCCCCCAGCTCGGCTGCAATGCCGCTGGTGATCTGCCCCACCGACTGGGAGCTGATGCTGGGCACAATGACCCCCACCTGACGCACCTTGCCGGTGCGCAGGGTCTGCGCCGCAGTATCCGGGCTGTAGCCGGTCTTTTCCACTACGGCTTGTATCACGGCGCGCTTCTGCTCGCTGAGGGGGCCGCCGTTCAAATAGCGGCTGACCGCAGCGCTGGAAACGCCTGCCATCTTTGCAATATCACTGATGGTCATGAGGTTCTTTTCTCCGTTCCCTCTCCGGTGGTAATGTGTAAACGTTTTCATGCTTATTATAAATCCGTTTCATATTTCCCGCAAGAGGTGCAATGACCGTTTTTCTGTGGGGCTGCCCGCTGCTTTTTTGGTGATTTTACACAATCCAAACAATCTTGCTTTCTGATTTACCGCCAGAATTGCGAAAACCGTAGCGCTTATACAAGTCCCATGCTGATGGCGCGTGCGATAAGTCCCAGCACCAGCGCTGCCAGAATAATGCCAAGTGCCACCCTGCTCTCGCCGCCGGTCTGCTGCTTTTTGCTGCGGGAGGCTGTGCTGCGGCTCTGCTTTGTACCGGTGCTGCGGCTGCGGGCGGCAGTGTTTTTGGTGCTGCGGGTCTGCTGTGCACTGCGGGGCTTGCTGCGGGCAGCAGCTTTCCCCTGCTGTGTGTTCTGCGGGCTGCTCTGGCGCGCTTTAAGAGGTTTGCCCTCGCTGCACCGGTTCAGGTAGTCCTCTGCCTCGCGGTAATACTGCGCCAGTTCGTTTTCCTTAAAGGCAGTACCGGCGTAGCCCTCCTCCAGCGCCTCAATGGCTTCGTTGAACAGCAGGGCTGCCTGTGCGCCGTCCGCTGCAACTGCCGCGTGAGCAGCTTCGTTGCGGGCGGTGCGGATGGCGTTGCAGGCATGGCGGGCGGCAGAGGGGTGCGCCGTGTTGCCCAGCAGGTCCAGCGGGCGGGCGGCATCGTTCTCCGGGTCCAGCAGCACCCGCATACAAAGGGTAGTGTCCAGCTGCTGCCAGCTGGTCTTGCCGGTAAGATCCGGCATACGGTCATAATAATCCGGGCTTTCCTGCTTGCGGGCAGCAATATGCTCCAGCAGTGCATCCAGACTGTGCGCCCCGGGCTTGCGCTCCCAGTGCCAGCGCAGCAGGCGGCGGCTGATCTCATCGCAGGCGGTCTTGATCTCAAAAGCCACCTGTAAGGCTTGTTCCGGCATGGTATTTCCTCTTTCTGTGCAGTGCACACAAAAGGCGGAGAAGGCACGCTGCCCCCTCCGCCGGGATGATCTCTTATTTTACAGCACGAACTGGTAGTACACAAAGCCGCACAGCGCGATGGCTGCACACAGGATGGCCGTAATAGGCGGCACCCAGCGGATCAGCGCTTCTGCCACGCTGTCCCGGTTATCCTCGTACTCTTCGTCCTCCTCCACAGGCGCGGGCTGACGCACCGGAGCCGGACGGCGGGTGGGGATCACGCGGGTACCCTCGTCTGCCGCAGCAGCGCCGGAATGCGGTGCGCGGACAGAGGCATCCAGCACCCGGGTAGGCTCCGAGACAGGCTGGATGGGGTCAGCCTTTGGCTCGTAGACCGGTGCTCCCACGACCCGGGTGGGCTCTTCTACGGGAGCCGCCGGAGCAGCAGGGGCTGCGCCCACGATGCGGGTAGGCTCCTCCACCGCAGCGGGCGCTGCGGGAGCAGCCGGGGCGTTAAGGGGCATTTCCATCTCGTCTGCCGGGGCAGCGGGCTGCAGCAGAGTGTTCAGCGCGTTCTGCAACAGGATACGGTCGCAGCCGCACTCCGAGCAGTAAACCGTGTCCTCCTCGGTGGGGTGGAAGGCGCCACAGGCGCAGTACCAGCCGTTCTCGAACACCTGCGGCTGATACTTGAGCCCGGTGCGGTTCATGCGGGCCTCCAGCGCCTTTTGCAGCTCCGGAGCCAGACGGCGGGGTGCGGGCAGACGCACACGCTTGATTCCGTCCAAATGCACCACGCGCTTGCCGTTGTACACATTGCACAGGGTAACATCCACGCTGGTGATGGCCTTGGCCGTGATGAACACGGCATCATCCTGCCCAAACAGCTCGCCGGGTTTTACCTGCAGATCCCGGTACTCGAACTTATCCTCGCACAGGATCACGCCATCCACGCCCTTGCACTTGAAGTGGATCTCCAGTGCGGTCAGGGTCACGCGGGAAATATTCTTAAAGGTCAGGCAGACAGCGTGCTCGCCGCTGACGTCTCCCTTGAGCAGCTCCACGCAGACAAACTGCACCGGACTGCCGGGGGTATAGTAGTTTGCGCGGGTCTGTGCGACCGGGTTAAAATTTTCCTCCACGATGCTCGCTCCTTTCCTAAAAAAAGCTTAGTCCTGCTGCTCCGGTGCATCCGGCTGCGGCATTTCCGGCTGGGCAGGCTCGGCCTGCTCGGCGGGTTCTGCACGCTCGGCAGTCTCCGCAGGCTCTGCAGGCTGCACCGGGGCGGGCTGCATGGTCTGGTCGGGCTGTGCCTGCTCGGGCTTTGCATCCTCGCAGGGAGGCAGGGTGCCGCCGGCCATAATGGTGTTGAACTGCTCCTCGTTGAGCTTTTCGCGCTCCATCAGAGCCTTGGCCAGCGCATGGAGCTGGTCGATGTGCTCGGTCAGGGTGCGGCGGCAGGTCTCGTAGGCCTCGTCAATGATATCGCGGGTCTCGCTGTCGATCTCGGCAGCGGTGGTCTCGCTGTAACCCTTGCCCTGACCAAAGTCGCGGCCAAGGAAGGTCTCCTCCTGCGAGGTGCCGTAAACCACGGGGCCCAGACGCTCGGAGAAGCCGTAGCGGGTGATCATCTGGCGGGCGATATTGGTGGCCTGCTGCAGGTCGTTGGAAGCACCGGTGGAGATGTCCTCCAGAATCAGCTGCTCGGCCACACGGCCGCCCAGGCTGGACACGATGTCCTCAAACATTTCACCCTTGGTCACATAGCTGCGATCCTTCTCGGGCAGATACATGGTGTAACCGCCGGCCTGACCGCGCGGGATGATGGTGATCTCGTGCACGCGGGGATGATGCTTGCAGTAGAAGCCTGCCACTGCGTGACCGGCCTCGTGGTAGGCGGTGAGTTTTTTCTCCTCCGGGGTGACCACGCGGCTCTTCTTCTCGGGGCCAGCCATCACCTTCATGGAGGCTTCCTCGATATCCTCCATGGTAATGGCCTTGCGGTTGCGGCGGGCTGCCAGCAGCGCGGCCTCGTTGACAAGGTTCTCAAGGTCTGCACCGGCAAAACCGGCGGTGCGCTGGGCAATAACCTTCAGGGAGACGTCCGGTGCAAGGGGCTTGTTGCGGGTATGCACCTTCAGGATCTCCTCGCGTCCCTTGACATCCGGCAGACCCACATAGACCTGACGGTCAAAGCGGCCGGGACGCAGCAGCGCCTTGTCCAGAATATCAGCACGGTTGGTGGCCGCCATGACGATGATGCCATCGTTGGCCTCAAAGCCGTCCATCTCCACCAGCAGCTGGTTCAAGGTCTGCTCGCGCTCATCGTGACCGCCGCCCAGACCTGCGCCGCGCTGACGACCCACGGCATCGATCTCGTCGATGAAAATGATGCAGGGCATGGTCTTTTTGGCCTTATCGAACAGGTCACGCACGCGGGATGCGCCCACGCCGACGTACATCTCCACAAAGTCAGAGCCGGAGATGGAGTAGAAGGGCACCCCCGCCTCGCCTGCACAGGCACGGGCCAGCAGGGTCTTACCGGTACCCGGAGGGCCCACCAGCAGCACACCGTGGGGGATGCGGGCACCCAGCGTATTGAACTTATCGGGGCTCTTGAGGAACTCCACAACTTCCTTGAGCTCCTCTTTTTCCTCGTCCTCACCGGCCACATCGGCAAAGGTGGCAGTCTTTTTGTTCTCGTGCTCGTCCTTTACCTTGGCCTTGCCCACGTTCATGATGCCGCCGCCACCGGCGCCGCCACGCATCATGGAGAACAGCAAAAAGCCGGTGCAGCCCAGCATAGCCAGATAGAACAGGATCTCCATCCAGGGGATGGTCTCCTTGGCGGGCACATAATCGTACACCATGGGCGCATCGGGGTTGGCTGCATCGTACTGGGCGATGTAGTCCGACACATGGTCCACGAACATCCGGGCGTAGGGCAGCTTGTAGCTGACTGTCTCGGTGCCGTCATCGTTCTTCTTCACCCCGGTGGGGGCGGAGGAAGAGGAGGACAGCAGGCCGGAAAGCAGTCCGCCCGTAGACTGGGTGGTGGTCTGCTCGGCAGCGTTGGGCAGCTCCTGTGCGCCCTCCTTCAGGGTCATGGTGATCACGCCGGTATTCAGATCCAGCGAGAATTTGGTGACCTGATTGCTCTCAAAATAGTGTACCACCGTGGAATAAGCCATGGAGGAGCCGTTAGCGTTGCCGCCGGTGCCGCCCAGCACCGACCACACCATCAGCACGGCTGCCAGTACAATGGCGATCACCAGCGGATTGAAACGGGGTTTCTTCGGTTGCAAAAAAATCAACTCCAGTTCTGGATTTTTATAATGGACACGTTACTTCGTGTAGATCTCGGGCTTCAGCACGCCAACATAGGGCAGGTTGCGGTATTTTTCGTCGTAGTCCAGACCATAGCCCACCACGAACTCGTCAGGCACCTGAAAGCCCTCGTAATCCGGCTGGATGTTGGCCTTGCGGCGGCTGGGCTTATCAAGGATGGTGCAGATCTTAACGGAGTTCGGGTTGCGCATCTTGAGCATGGGCACAAGGTTGGACAGGGTGACGCCGGTGTCCAGAATGTCCTCCACGATCAGCACATCCTTGCCGGACAGATCACCGTCCAGATCCTTGATGATCTTGACCAGACCGCTGGTGGTGGTGTTGCTGCCGCCGTAGCTGGAGACCACCATAAAGTCGATATTGCAGGGGATGCTCACAGCCCGCATCAGATCGGCCATAAAGACCACCGAGCCCTTGAGGATGGACACCAGCACCAGATTTTTACCGGCATAATCCCGGCTGATCTGAGCGCCCAGCTCTGCCACCTTGGCCTTCAGCTGCTCTTCGCTGACCAGAACGGTCTTGATATCATCGTGCATACTCATTTGTTTTTTCCTCCTGTGTTTCGATCTCTGCATCCAAGTGCAGGATCCATCTGCTTTCCGTGTCCGGTGCAAGGCCATCGGCAAAGCCTTCTCCACACACCCATAAAATTTCGCTTCCGCTGGCAAGCAGCGGCAGCGTATCCCGCAGTTCGTTCGGGACACCGGCCTCGTTCATCCACTTACGCAGCGGCTTGCTCAAACCCCGCCCCGCAGGCCGGAAGCGGTCTCCCGGCTGTCGGGCACGCAGCACAAGGCCAGTGTACAACGTAGTTATTCTAGCATAATCCGCCCGATTTTTTAAGTCTTTTTTATGAACGACTTGTATTTTTTCTTCAAAATCGGTTGTTAACAGCTCCGCTTTCCCCTTCCAGCCCCGCGCAGCCGGAATTCCGGCTGTTTTTCGGGCAAAAGGGGCACTTGCTGCGGCGCGCTCTCCAGCTGCCAAGGCAGTGTGTCCGGCAGCGTTTCCTGCCGCAGGCAGCCGTTCCCGGCGCAAAAACGTACCTGTCCGGTCAGCTGTACTGCACCGCTGCCCTGCCGCACCACGGCACACAGAAGCTGCACATATTTTTCCTCTGCATCCCGCACCGGAGCCACAAGACTGTGCAGCGCAGTTTCCAGCAGCAGGGGGTCTGCCGCCTGCAAGGGCGCCAGCTGCCATGCAGTTTCTGCGCCGGGCAGGCGTGCCGCCGCCAGAAGCCTTGCAGCCTCAGCGGCAAAGTAGACATCTGCCCGCGCGGCCTTTTCACAGAACCGCGCCAGATTCTGCACTGCCGCCGCGTTGGTGCTTTCCAGCGCAGGCAGAGCGTTGTGGCGCAGCCGGTTGCGGGCGTAGGCATCGGTATCGTTGGTCTCATCGGTGACCCACGGCTGTCCTGCAGCCCGGCAGACGGCCTCGGTCTCGGCGCGGCTCAGGCAGAGCAGCGGACGCAGGTAGCACCCGCGCCTTGGCCGGATGCCGCCCGCACCGTGCAGCCCAGTGCCGCGCGCCAGCCGCAGCAGCAGCGTTTCGGCTTGGTCATTTGCAGTATGGGCCGTAGCGATGGCATCTATCCCCTGCCCTTGCAGCTGCGCAAAGGCCGTGTAACGCAGACGGCGCGCCCAGTCCTCCCCGGCGTGTGCCGGGGGCGAGGCCAGCTCTGCCGCATGGAACACCCGCAGCGGCACGCCCAAGCGGGCGCATTCCGCCCGCACAAAGGCCTCGTCCCGGTCGGCGCTCTGCCCGCGCAGACCGTGGTTCACATGGCAGGCAGAAAGCGTATAGCCGAACCTCGGCTGCAATTGCCGCAGCAAGAGCAGCAGCGCCATGCTGTCCGCGCCGCCGGAGACTGCCGCCGCCAGATGCTGCGATGCGCCGGGCTGCAAAAGCCCCTCCCGGATGCAGAAATCCTCCACCCGGGCAAGAATCGCGGTATCCATCAGCGTTTGAAGTCCACATCCATAAAGCGGGTGTGGGCACCATCCCAGCCCAGCGGCACGGTGCTGGTCTCGCCGTGACGGTTCTTTGCCACGATACACTCGGCGGTATCGGCATCCACCTCGGCACCGTCCGGGTTCTGGCTGGCGTAGTAGGAATCGCGGTACAAGAACAGAACGCAGTCTGCGTCCTGCTCGATGGAACCGGAGTCGCGCAGGTCCGAAAGCTGCGGGCGATGGCTGGAGTTGTTGCCCTGCTTTTCCACTGCACGGGACAGCTGGCTCAGCGCGATGATGGGCACATTCAGCTCCTTAGCCATGATCTTCAGGTTTCGGGTGATGGAGCTGATCTCCTGCACACGGTTCTCGCTGCGCTGGCCGGTGGTCATCAGCTGTAAATAGTCGATGACGATCAGGCCCACGTTGGGGCGGGCAGGGTCCTGATTCACCCGGCGGATCTTTGCCTTCATCTCGGTGATGGTGATACCGGAGGTGTCGTCCATATAGATCGGTGCATCGTGCAGTTTTTCGGTGGCCAGTGCCAGATACTCCCAGTCCTCGGCGCGCAGCGCACCGGTACGGAAAGCCTGACTGTCGATACCGGCCTCCGACGAGAGGATACGGTTGGTCAGCTGCTCCTTGGTCATTTCCAGACTGAAGATGGCCACCGGCACCTTTTGCTGCATGGCCACGCGGGTGGCGATGTTCAGTGCAAAACTGGTCTTGCCCATACCGGGACGGGCTGCCAGAATGACCAGATCACCGCGGCCAAGGCCGGTAAGCACGGTGTCCAGCAGGCGGAAACCGGTGGGGATGCCCTTGTACTTATCCGCATCCGGGCCGCTGATCTTTTGCAGGTTGGTCAGCGTTTCCACCATGCTGGACGAAAGCGGGGTCAGGGTGCTGGAATCGCGGCCGGAGCGGATCTCGTAGATGCGCTGCTCGGCATTTTCCAGCAGAAGGTCGGCGTCCGGCTCGTCCCCGGCGTCCTGCAAAATGTCCTTGGCTACCCCCATCAGCTGGCGCACCAGATATTTTTCCTGCACGATCTGGGCATAAGCCTTTACGTTGGAGATACTGGGCACCGTTTCTGCCAGACCGGTCAGGTAGATCTTGGCCTCGTCTGCGCTGGGGAACACACCATCGGACACCACTGCATCCAGCAGGGTGACAAAATCGATGGTCTGGTCGTTGGTGAACAGGCGCAGCATCTCGGTCCAGATCTGGGCGTTCTGCCGGGTGTAGAACATTTCCGGCTTGAGGATCTCCACAAGATCGGTCAGGGTGTCGGGCTTGAGCAGCACCGCGCCCAGCACGCTCTGCTCTGCCTGCATATTGTAGGGCAGATTGATGCCCACGCTCTCCAGATTCAGTTCATTGGAATAACGTCGTTCGTTCGGCATAGTAGTTTGTCCTTATCCAAAATCCAAAGCATCCTGTAAAGCCAAAAAGCGCCCCCTGCTGTGAGGGGGCGCAAACGGCACACAGATCAGGCCTGTTCCACTTCCACCTGGATTTTGAAGGAAGCCACGACGCCAACGTACAGACGGACCTTGCCGTTGAACACGCCGGCATCCTTGATGTCCTTGGTCTCCAGCTCGATCTTCTTTTTGTCGATGGGTGCACCTGCCAGCGCAGCCAGTGCCTCGGCAACTTCCTTGCCGGTCACCTTGCCGTGCAGACGGCCGGATGCGCCGCCCTTGGCCTTGATGGTCACAGTCTTGCCCTCGATCTTGGCAGCCAGAGCCTTGGCGGCTGCCACGTTCTCAGCCTCGTGGAAATCGGCTGCGGCCTCCTTGCCGCGGGCCATGTTCACAGCGCTGGCATCCGCCACAGCGGCCAGCTTGCGCGGGAACAGGTAGTTGCGGGCGTAGCCGTCGGAGACCTCGTGGATCTCGTCCTTCTTGCCAATGCCCTTGATATCCTGCTTCAGAATCACTTTCATGATAGTATCCCTCACTTCTCACCGGAAAACCGGTGCAGTCTTATGGTAATAGTATAGCGCATTTGTCGTTTTTGGGCAAGAGGAAGCGGGGCAGCATTTCAAATGTCCTCCGCTGCGCGCCTACCCCCTCAGTCGCCTGCGGCGACAGCTCCCCCAAGGAAACGCCTTTTTTGCGGCGGTGACCCGGGGCAATTGCGCTCTTTATGCCAGCTCCTTTGCGGCCACGTCCAGCGCTACCTCGATGACCTTGTCCATATCGTAGTACTTATACTCGCCCAGACGGCCGCCGAAGATCACGCCCGGCTCGGCATCGGCCAGTGCCTTATACTGCGCATACAGGGCGCCGTTCTTCTCGTCGTTGACAGGATAGTAGGGTTCATCGCCCTTTTTCCACTCGGCGCTGTACTCCCGGCTGATGACGGTCTTGGGCTGGGTACCAAACTCGAAATGCTTGTGCTCGATGATGCGGGTATAGGGGGTTTCGGCATCGGTGTAGTTGACCACCGCGTTGCCCTGATAGTTGTCGGTATCCAGCACCTCGGTCTCAAAGCGGACGCTGCGGTACTGCAGCGCACCCAGACGGTAGCCGAAGTAGGCATCCACCGGGCCGGTGTAGACTACCTTCTCAGCCAGTGCGTCCAGCGCAGCCTTGTCGGCCAGATAATCCACGTTCAGGCGCACCTCGGTATCAGCCAGCATCTTTTCCACCATGGCGGTGTAGCCGCCATTGGGGATGCCCTGATACAGGGCGTTGAAATAGTTGTCGTCGTAGGTAAAGCGCACCGGCAGGCGCTTGATGATAAAGGCGGGCAGTTCGGTGCAGGGACGTCCCCACTGCTTGCCGGTGTAGCCCTTAATGAGCTTTTCGTAGATATCGGTGCCCACAAGGCTGATGGCCTGCTCTTCCAGGTTCTGCGGGTCGGTAATGCCCGCAGCGGCCTTCTGCTCTTCGATCTTGGCCTTGGCTTCGGCAGGGGTCACAACACCCCACATCTTGTTGAAGGTGTTCATGTTGAAGGGCAGGTTGTAGATCTGGCCGTGGTAGTTGGCCACCGGGCTGTTGGTGTAGCGGTTGAACTCTGCAAACTGGTTCACATACTGCCACACAGCCTTGTTGTTGGTGTGGAAGATATGCGCACCGTAGCGGTGCACGTTGATGCCCTCCACATTCTCGGTGTAGATGTTGCCCGCGATATGGTCGCGCTTATCGATGACCAGACACTTTTTGCCTGCCTTTTTGGCCTCGTGGGCAAACACGGCACCGAACAGACCGGCACCAACGATGAGATAATCGTACTGTTTCATGCTTTTATTCCCCTTTTGCCGGTCGTGCTTCCGGCGTAGTCTTTTTCTGGGAGAGATAATATTGGTCGATGGCATCCTGAATGCGGCTGCGTGCCGCCTGCGGGGTGATATGCTTCAGCTGCGCTGCTGCCATGGTCTGATGGCCGCCGCCGCCCAGCGACTCCATGATCACCTGCACATTCACGGCACCCATGCTGCGGGCAGAGACGTTTACGCCGTTGCCCACCTGCACTGCCACAAAGCTGGCGTCCACGCCCTGAATGCGCAGCAGGTCATTGGCAGCCTGCGCAATGGCGACCCGGGCTTCCGGAGCCACTTCGCCGCCAATGGAGATGGCACAGTTTTTGTACATCTGTGCCTTTTCCACCAGATCGGCCTTGGCGTTGTACTCCACCATGGTCACATCGAACAACCGGCGCACCCGCTCAGTCTCTGCGCCGTAGCGGCGCAGAGCGGCAGCGGCTTCAAAGGTGCGCACACCGGTGTGCAGGGTAAAGTCCTGCGTATCCAGCAGAATGCCGGCAAGCAGACCTTCGGCCTCCACGCGGTTGGGCTTGTCGTCCCGCTCGCCCACATACTGCAGCAGCTCGGTGACCAGCTCGCTGGCCGAGGAGGAATAGGGCTCGTGGCAGACCAGCGCCGGGTTTTCGATGTAGCCCACGCCCTTGCGGTGGTGGTCGATGACGGCCACCTTGCCGCATTTTTCCAGAATGTCCTTGCTTTCCACAAGACCCGCTTGATATGTATCCACCACGATACACAGGGTGCGCTTAGAAATGATGGGCAGGGCGTCCTTGGGGTCGATGAAGTCATCCTTCTGCCCCGCCTTGCACAGCGCATCGATCAGGCTGGCCGCCAGCGTAGCGTCTCGCCGGACGGCGATGACCGCCGGCACATCGCAGATCTTACAAATGCGCAGCACACCCTCTGCTGCGCCGATGGCATCCAGATCGCTCATGCGGTGACCCATGATGACCACATGGTCGGCCTCCTTGATCAGCTTGACCAGCTGGTCGGCCACAAGGCGGCTGCGCACCTTACTGCGCTTTTCCACGCCGTGGCTCACGCCGCCATAGAAGGTAAAGCCGTCCAGCGTCATCTCAGCGGCCTGATCGCCGCCGCGTCCCTGCGCCATATCCAGTGCGTGCTCGGCCATATCCTGCGCCTCCCGCAGGGTGCGCGCGCCGCGTCCGATACCAATGGACATTGAAAGGCTCACACTGGGGTCCAGTGCGCGGATCTTATCCAGCACGTCGTAGCCGCGGTTGGCGAACTGCTCCAGCTGGCGCTCCTCCACCACTGCGATGTAGCGGCCGCCGCTGCCTACCCGGCGCAGAAAGCCGCTGCCGCGCCCGATCATATCCTCCAGAATGCGGTTGACGCCCTCCAGCAGGCGGGCGCGCTCGCTGTCCATCAGATCCCCGAACACATCATCGTAGCCGTCCAGCTGGAAGGCAAGATACCCCGGACGGCTGGCCTTGTACTCTGCCTCAATGCGGCGCAACTCGGTCTCCTCGTTCAGCACCAGCAGGGTCACGCTTTCGGCTTCGCCGGGCACGGTGGAGCTGTGCACGCTCCAGTAGCCGTCGGCAAGGGTCAGCAGCTGTCCCTCGCGCTTGCGGCACAGCTGCAGATCCAGCCCGGGCAGCAGCTTCTGCACCCGGCTGGCCAGCACATCCTGCCCGCCCAGCAGGCGGGTGCGGAACTGGCTGTTGTACCACAGCACCGTCTCGCCGGAGAGCAGCGCCGCAGGCTGGGAAAGGGGCTCCAGACTGAACTGCACCTTGGATTTTTCAAACGTGGTGCCGCTTGTCCAGCGCACCACCCAGCGGCGCAGCTTGCAGCGGAACAAGGTTGCCCCTATGCCCCACAGCACCACCAGCACGGCCAGCAGCAGCCATGCCGTGGGGCGCTGCACCAGCAGTACCAGCAGCAAAAGGCCGCACAGCACCGCCAGACTGGCCGTAAGCATTTCCAGTGTCCATCTCGGTTTACGTTTCATTGGTTTTTTGCCTCCTCAGACGCTGCACCGCCTTGCGGTGCGCCCGGATCAGACCTCCATCAGGATGGGCAGGATCATCGGGCTGCGCTTGGTGCGCCGGTAGATATAGCTGCTCAGTGCCTCACGCACACGGGTCTTTACGCTGTTCCAGTCCCGGACGTGCTCGTCCACACAGCGCTCCAGTGCATTTTCCACAATGCTCTGGGCACCGTCCATCAGGCTCTCGTTCTCGCGCACATACACGAAGCCCCGGCTTACCAGATCCGGCCCGGCCAGCACCTTGCCGGTCTTGCTGTCCACGGTAGCCACGATGATGACAAGACCGTCCTCGGAGAGGTGCTTGCGGTCCCGCAGCACCACGTTGCCCACATCGCCCACGCCAAGGCCGTCCACCATGACGGCACCGGCGGTCACCGGCTCGCCCAGCTTCATCTCGTCCTGCGAGAGGATAACGTTGGAGCCGTTTTCCGCAATGAGGATGTTGCTGGTGGGAATGCCCAGACTTGCAGCGGTGAGGGCGTGCTTTTTCAGCTGCTTATACTCGCCGTGCACGGGCAGGAAGTACTTGGGCTTGGTCAGGGTGAGCATCAGCTTCTGCTCCTCCTGACAGGCGTGGCCGGAAACGTGCACATCGTACATGCTCTCGTAGATGACCTCTGCGCCCAGCAGCAGCAGACCGTTGACGATCTTGGTCACGCTCTTTTCGTTGCCGGGGATGGGGTTTGCGGAGATGATGATGAAGTCGCCGGGGCCTACCCGTACCTGACGGTGGCTGCAGGAGGCCATACGGCTCAGCGCGCTCAGAGGCTCGCCCTGACTGCCGGTGGTCACCAGCACCACCTGCTCCGGCGGGTACTGGTTCAGCTCGTCTACGCTGATCAGGGTGCCCTCCGGGATGTGCATATAGCCCAGTTCCTGCGCCATGGCGGTGTTGTTGACCATGCTGCGGCCGCTGAAGGCCACCTTGCGGCCATCCTCCACAGCCAGATCGATGATCTGCTGCACGCGGTAGATGTTGGAGGCAAAAGTCGCAATGATAATGCGCTTATTGCGGGCGCGGGCAAACAGGCTGCGCACACCGGCAGCCACCTTCTGCTCGGTAGCAGTAAAGCCCGGGCGCTCCGCGTTGGTGGAGTCGCTCAGCAGAGCCAGCACACCGCGCTGTCCGTACTCGGACAGAGTGGACAGGTCGGTCACGCCGCAGGCCAGCGGGGTGTAATCAATTTTAAAGTCGCCGGTCTGGATGATGGTACCGGCGGGGCTGTCGATAGCAAAAGCCACAGCATCCGGGATGGAGTGGTTCACATGGATAGGCTCCACGGTAAAGCAGCCCAGTTTGATCTTCTGACGGGGCACGATCTCCACAAACTTGGTCTTGCCGGCAAGGCCGAACTCCTCCAGCTTGTTCTTGATCAGGCCGCAGGTCAGGCGGGTGCCGTACACCGGCAGGCTGATCTTTTGCAGCAGATAGGGAATGCTGCCAATGTGATCCTCGTGGCCGTGGGTGATGAGCAGACCCTTGATCTTATCCTTGTTCTGCACCACAAAGGTGAAGTCCGGGATGACCATGTCCACGCCGAACATCTCGCTGTCCGGGAACACCAGACCGCAGTCCACGATGATCATATCGCCGTTGCACTCGTAGACGGTCATGTTCTTGCCGACCTCGCCCAGACCGCCCAGCGGGTAGATATGGATGGGGGTCGCTGCCTCCTTGGGCTGCTGCGCACGGCGCGGGCGGCGGTTATAGTAGGGGCGGCGGGTGGTGGGACGGGTGCGCTTTTCCCCTGCGGGAGCAGTGCCATTTGCGGCGGCTGCCTTGGGCGCTGCCGGGGCTTTTGCACGGGGTGTAGGATTATTTTCTTTTGCTTGAGCCATTCTTTACCTCCAGATTCAATTGCAGGCCAGGCCGCGCCCCCACCGGGGAGAGCAGCCGCACCTTGCACAGGGGAAGCACCTGAAACTGCATCGGCTTCCGGTTGATGCATCGTATAGAATTTATCGTTCAGCGTGCTTTTTGCAGCAGCGCTGTTGGTTCCGCAAGAGATTCTTGGCCAGGTAAGTCCATCTGTTCGATGCGACCGTGGCGTTTCTGCCGGAACAGCCGGGCGCACGCCTTTGGTGCACCCCTATACGCATTTTGTTACGCTAAGTATAGTATCTCGCACCGGTTTTGTCAATTCCAAGGTTTGGCAAAACTGGGTCGGCGTATACATTGGCTCTTGACATCCCGGGCAAAATAGCGCTAAATAAAGATATTCTATTCTATAAGGAGAACCCCATGAAACAGGTAGAGGTGTACACAGACGGCGCTTGCAGCGGCAACCCCGGCCCGGGCGGCTGGGGTGCGGTGCTGCGCTACCGCTTTGACGGCAAGGTGTACGAAAAGGAACTGAGCGGCGGCGACGCCAGCACCACCAACAACCGCATGGAGCTGACGGCCTTTATCGAGGCGCTGCGCCAGCTCAAGGAGCCCTGCGAGGTGCGGCTGTGCTCCGATAGCCAGTACGTCATCAACGGGCTGGAAAAGGGCTGGGCCAAGGGCTGGAAGCGCCGGGGCTGGAAAAAAGCCGACGGCTCCCCTGCCCTGAACCCGGACTTATGGGCACAGGCACTGGAGCAGGAGGCACGGCACAAAATCACCTACGTCTGGGTAAAGGGCCACGCAGGCCACCCGGAAAACGAACGCTGCGACCAGCTGGCCGTAGCACAAAGCAAAGCACATGGCGGGAGGCAAGGAACATGAGCGACGCATTTTTGCCCGGCAACGGGTTTGACACCTACGAAACACAGGACAAGGTGCTTGTCAGCATGGACGGCTCCGTAGATTGCGGCGTTGTGGTGCGCATTTTGCAGCAGCAGGGCTTCGGCGTGGCCGGGGCTGTGGTGCAGCTGGCCGCTGACCAAAGCGCGTGGGCCGCAGCCGCACGGCAGGCTGCCGAGGCTCTTGGCATTGAGTGCATCGTGCTCAAGGCAGAAGCACTGGCAGACCAGCCCGCCGAGGTGCTGGGCAGCGGCAACGACGCCCGGTTTGCCGCCCTGCTGACCGCTGCCGACAAGCTGGGCATCCAGTACATTGCCACCGGGCACCACGCCCGAGTGGAGCTGGGCAGCGATGGTGTGCACACCGTCTGCCCTGCTGTGGACGCTGCACTGGACGAGAGCGCCGCACTGGCAGCGCTGCCGCAGGATACCCTTGCCCGGCTGCTGCTGCCCTTGGGCGAGTTTACCGCCGCTGATGTGCAGGAGATGGCACAGGATTTTAAAGTGAACGGAACAGTCTGAGCCAACCGCTTTCTACGCAAAAAGAAGCGCCGCATCTGTACGATGCAGCGCTTCTTTTTTACATACTTTAGTTCTGGGGTGCACGATATCGCGCCAGTCCAGATCTCCGCGCTCGAGGCCGTGGATCAGCACCTCGGCGGTGGCGATGTTGGTGGCCATGGGGATGTTGTGCACATCGCACAGGCGCAGCAGAGTCATCTCATTCGGCTCGCTGGGCTTTGCATTGATGGGGTCGCGGAAGAACAGCAGCAGGTCGATCTCGTTGCAGGCAATGCGGGACGCGATCTGCTGGTCACCGCCCTGCACACCGGCCAGAAAACGCTGTACCTGCAGGCCGGTGGCCTCGGAAATCAGTTTACCGGTAGTGCCGGTCGCCACCAATTTATGCTGGCTCAGAATGCGGCAGTACGCCGTGCAGAACTGAACCATCAGCTCCTTTTTGGAGTCATGCGCGATCAGGGCAATCGTCATCTGTAGATCTCTCCTCTATTGAAACATTTGTATATAAAACACTTGCTAAATTTCCTTTGCTATACATGATATCACAAACGCAACTCATTTACAACAGGTTTTTGGACACAATATTCAAATTTTCGTTCAAATTCACTGCTTTGCACGCAGCTGCGCCTTACTGCGCAAGCAGTGCATCGTTATTTTCTTCCTCTATCACCCCTGCGGGGGCAGTTGCCTGCTGCGGCTCCGCGGCTGTGGTATCGGTCTGTGCATCATTTGCAGCATCCGGAGCGGTCTGGGCGGCGGTATCCGATGCTGCGGCGTCCTCCTGTGCCACGGTGCGCGGGTCCACATAGGGGTCTACCTCCAGCGTGCCGTCCTTCATGGCAAAGTAGGCGTTGGCGATATCCACCACCAGATCACCGGTGCGGGCACCGTAGCCGCCGTACTCCACCGTGATGCCGATGGCGATCTCCGGGTCATCTGCCGGGAGGTAAGCGATCATCATGGCGTTCAGGTAGTGCTTGCCCGAGGCATAAGTCTCGCTTCGCTGGGGGGTACCGGTCTTGCAGGCGATGGCAATGGGGTAGCTGGAGATCTTGCCGCTGATGGTGCTGGGCACCTGTTTCATGCCCTGCCGCACCAGCTCAAAGGTGTTGCCGTTGCCCTCGATGATATCCATCACCTCCGGCTGAGTCTCACTGAGCACCTCGCCGGTGTTGGTATCCAGAATGGCCTTGACGAAGTGGGTGCGGTAGCGCACGCCGTTGTTGGCCAGTGTAGCGGCGTAGGTAGCCAGCTGGATGGGGCTTACCACCGTGTTGCCCTGCCCGATAGCAGCCTGAATATCCAGCGAGGAGGTGTAGTTTTTATCCGTTTTTTTGGTCAGGCGTCCCAGAGCCTCGTTTACCTCCACGCCGGTGCGCTGACCAAGACCCAGCTTGTAGGCGTAGGCATCGTAAACGTCACTGGTCAGGCGGCGTCCCACATCGTAGAAGAAGATGTTGCAGCTCCACTTGATAGCGGTGACCACATCAATGTTGCCGCTGTGGCCGTGGCGGGTGCAGCGGGGGCGGTAGTCCTTATAATAGGTATACACGCCGGTGCAGTTGACGGTGGAGTACTGGTTGATGAGGCCGCTGTCCAGCGCCGCCACTGCCACCGAGGGTTTAAAGGTGGAGCCGGGGGTGTACAGGCCCTGCAGCGCCCGGTTGAACAGGGGCAGGCTGGGGTCGGCGCTGTACTCCGAATAGTTGGTGGCGTACAGGTTCTGGTCAAAGCTAGGATAGTTGGAGGCCGCCAGCACACTGCCGTCCTTCACATTCAGCACCACCGCAGCACCGGCAGCGGCTTTCATATCGCCGGTGTTGTACACCCGGTTGATCATATCGATGTTATTGGCAAGGGCCTTGTCCACCGCCCGCTGAAAGTCGCTGTTGATGGTCAACTGCACGGTATGCCCCGGCTCCGGCACGGTGGTGATCTTGGTGTCCACGATCACGCCGTCCGAATTACGGGTGATGGTCTCCACACCATCCTTGCCGCGCAGCTCATCCTCGTACACGGACTCAAGGCCGGAGATGCCGATCACATCGTTCATGTTATAGCCTTTTTCCTTAAGCGGATAGGTCACCTGACCGTTTTCGTCGGTCACCTTCCACTTTTCGGCGGTGATTTTTGCCCACGCGCCCCAGCACAGCGGGCAGGATATCGCCCTGCTCATAGCTGCGGGTGCTGGTCTCCACGATCTCCACGCCCGGCAGCGTGAGGGAATGCTCCTTGATGGTAGCCACCGTCGCCTGACTGACGTTTTTCCAGCCATAACAAAGTTATTTACGTTGGAAAAGGCCTGTCGGTCCATCTCGTAATGGATGCCCGCCAGCACCCGCTGCCACGGCAGCGAGAAACTTTCCAGCTGGTTTTTCTCCACCAGCATCTCCATCACATCGTTGGCGGTGGCGTACTGCTGCAGACCCAGCGTCTCCTTCATGTCTGCCAGCGTTTTCTGGTCGCTGGCACTGTCGGCGCTGTCCGTAAAGGTATAGTTTCCGGCGGCATCCGGCTCGCTGATGAGCAGGGTGTCCAGCCATTTTTCATCGTTCTTGCGCAAAAGCTCCACGATCTGCTGCAGCATGGTGTCCAGATCCTGATCTCCCATCTGCAGCTTGTTCAGCACCACATTATAACCGGTGCTGGTGGTAGCGATGTGCTTGCCGGTGCTGTCCACGATATCGCCGCGCGCAGCGGTGACCGTAAACTTATAATCCGTGGTGTTGGTGGCTTTTGCCTTAAAGTCGTCCCCGTTGACCAGCTGCAAAAAGATCAGCCGGAAGGTGTACAGCCCCATGATGGTGCAGGCCACTGCGATGAGCAGCAGCATCCGCCGCACCACGACCTTGCGTTCATTTTCGTTCATCTGGTTCTCCTTTTACGGGCTAGACCACACCGTTGTCGATCCTGAACCCGTCATGGATGTGCTGCACCAGCCAGAAGGCCAGCAGCGCTGCCGGGATGGTCAGCACCGCGCCGGGCAGTACAAAGGTGACATACCGCAGCGCTGCGCCGGTATAACCCGGCATATAGTAGAAAAACAGCCAGTCCAGCGAGAGCACCACCAGCGCCGTTGCGGTGCTTACTGCGGCAAAATTGCCGGGGTTCACCTGCAGATACAACTGTACCAGCACCGATACCGCAAAGCAGAGCAGCAGCAGCTCCAGCGCCAGCATACCTACCGTGCGTCCGGCTGTGCAATCCCACAAAAGGCCGCCCACCGTGCCCAGCAGTGCTCCGGCAAATTCTCCTTCAAATACCGCCACCGCCAGACACAGCGGCAGCACCAGCAGCGGCTTTGCCTCCCCCAGCTGAAACAGCCCGGGCGTGGTCTGCAAAGCGGCGCACACAAACAGCGCCAGCACATAACAGCCCCACTTCAGCAGCTGGCTGCGGCTGCGCCTGCGGCGAGATTCCATAGCAGTGTGTCCTCCTTAGTACGCAGTAACGATAAAAACGTGCTTGGCGGTGCGGGGGTCGGCACCGGGGCGCACCACCGCAATGGAGGATTTGCCGCTGGTCTCCGGCACCACGTCCTGCACCGTACCCACCAGAAGATCCGGGGGGAACACCCCGCCCAGACCGGTGGTGATGACCTGATCCCCCGCATGGGTCTCGGTGCTGCGCTCCAGATTGGTCAGGGTGCACAGGCCGTCCGCTGCATAGTGGTATTGCCGTTCAGAATGCCGTTTTCCCCGGGTGCGGGATACCACGCCCGCCGCGTTGAAGCTGGGGTGCAGAATGGTCATCACCTTGCAGCTGGTCGGATCAGCCTCTACC
>ENA-OPZZ01000118-OPZZ01000118.1-human-gut-metagenome-genome-assembly--contig:-NODE-118-length-60709-cov-4.588277_pt1 | contig 60709 bp, 49 predicted proteins | sample MGYA00242487_ERZ504511 | MGnify/ENA primary metagenome ERZ504511 (study PRJEB26092, sample SAMD00036241) | human gut metagenome | host: Homo sapiens | study: EMG produced TPA metagenomics assembly of... | reverse complement strand
ATGATTCCCGGCACTACGATCATTTTCAAAAAGTACGATACCATAGATTCTCCGTTTTCCAAAGACCAGCTTCCAGTCCACACCTGCTAAAAGCATGCCGATCATCACCATACTGATCGGACCGATCATACCCGCCAGGGATGAAGTCATAGAATCGAGAATCTTCGGCAGATGGATGTTACACAGAAAAAATACCAGTCCTGTCAGAATCGCGATCAGATTGATATTCTGCACGATCTTCTTCCAGTTCACCTGGCGCTGTCCCTGCATCAGGGACTGTCCGTGGGTCCATACGATGATCGTCTGTACGCACATAAAGCCACTGGCATAGATTACCCATTCCTCCCCCAGGATGGAAGTGACCAGCGGCAGGATCAGATTCCCTGCATTGGAATAAATCAGAGACGCCGTCTCCACTTCATCCATTTTCAGCAGTTTTCTCAGAATTCCACAGACCACAAACAGCACCACATGGATCAGAATCGCCACAGCAACGGCAAGCAGAAAACCATTTCTTATCTTTGTGGAATATTCAATCTGAAAAGCATGGATCGTCACGCAGGGCAAAACCAGATAAATCGTCACCATGGAAAGAACCCTGCTGTCCTCTGTCTTTACGATTCCAAGCTTCACGATCAGAAAACCAAGTCCCATAATCAAAAACAATACAGCAATCTGCTGCATCAGCAATAAAGCAATCACTTTTTCATCCCCCATTTTCTTTCCTGTGCTTATTATAAATCTCCGGACTGCTTCCTACAATATATTTTTTACCGTCCCTGTCTTTTTTCTGTCAAATTCTTCCGTTGTGTGCTATGATGCTTATGACTATAAATGGTTCGTAACACGCTTTGCGGGATTTTATCCGTGAACCGTAACTTATTAATCATTCCCATGCAATACATGACGAACAGAAAGTGAGATTTCTTTATGACATTACCAAACGAATCTTCTTCCCTCACACGGGGCGAGAAAACAAAATACAGACTGGCAGAATCCATGAAGGAATGTATGTGTCACACCCCGGTAGATGCCATCACTGTCCGCCAGATCACAGAGAACTGCGGTCTGACCAGACAGACCTTTTACCGGAACTTCATGGACAAATTTGATCTGATCAACTGGTACTTTGATAAATTACTGATCAAATCCTTTGAATACATGGGACAGGGAAAAACTGTGCAGGAAGGGTTACAGTTGAAATTCTCCTATATTGGGGAAGAAAAAGAATTTTTCCGTGCCGCCTTCCGTTATGACCGGCAGAACTCCCTGCGGGAACACGATTTTCAGCTGATCTTCCGCTTTTATCAGGATCTGATCCAGTTAAAGACCGGCGCTCCGGCATCCGATGATATCCGGTTTCTCCTTGAGATGTACTGCCACGGATCAATCTCCATGACCATCGAATGGGTACTCTCCGGCATGGCAGCCTCCCCGGAAGACCTGGCACGCCTGATGGTGGAAGCCATGCCCGCGAAATTGGCAGACCTTTTTGCTTCTTTCGGCATTCTGACGGAATAAAGCAAAAATTTCTCATCAAAATGTTACATTTACCGAATTCTGTAACTTTCTTTTTTCAAAAACATTGTTAATATAATCACAAAAGAACGGAACATCCCGAAAACGGTGATTCCCAGAAGAAAAGGAGTGTTTGTATTATGGCAAATCGTATCATGTTAAATCAGACTTCTTATCACGGAGCAGGTGCTATTCAGGAGATCGTTAATGAAGCAAAAGCACATGGATTTAAAAAGGCGTTCGTATGCTCCGACCCGGATCTGGTAAAATTCAATGTAACTTCCAAAGTAACCGACCTGTTAAAAGAAAACGGTCTGGACTATGAACTTTACAGCGACATCAAACCAAATCCAACCATTGAAAATGTTCAGCACGGTGTACAGTCCTTCAAGGAATCCGGTGCTGATTATCTGATCGCTATCGGCGGTGGTTCCTCCATGGATACTTCCAAAGCCATCGGTATTATCATCGCGAACCCGGAATTTGAAGATGTCAGAAGTCTCGAAGGTGTGGCTCCGACCAAAAAACCTTGCGTACCGATCATCGCCGTACCTACCACAGCCGGAACTGCTGCGGAAGTAACCATCAACTATGTTGTTACCGATGTGGAAAGAAAACGTAAATTCGTATGCGTTGACCCGCACGATATGCCGATCATCGCAGTTGTTGACCCGGATATGATGTCCTCCATGCCGAAAGGCCTGACCGCTTCACCGGTATGGATGCTCTGACCCATGCCATCGAAGGTTACACCACAAAAGCTGCATGGGAAATGACCGATATGTTCCATCTGAAAGCTATCGAAATCATCTCCCGGTCTCTCCGCGGTGCTGTTGAAAACACCAAAGAAGGCCGTGAAGGAATGGCTCTTGGCCAGTATATCGCAGGTATGGGATTCTCCAACGTAGGTCTGGGAATCGCTCATTCCATGGCTCATACTCTGGGTGCTGTTTATGATACCCCACACGGTGTTGCCTGCGCCATGATGCTGCCGATCGTTATGGAATACAACCAGGAATGCACCGGCGAAAAATATCGTGAGATCGCACGTGCTATGGGTGTGAAAGGTGTCGATGATATGACACAGGAAGAATACAGAAAAGCCGCTATCGATGCTGTCAAAAAACTGTCCTCTGATGTGGGAATCCCATCTATTCTCGACGCTGTCAAAGAAGAGGATCTGCAGTTCCTTGCAGATTCCGCACACGCAGATGCCTGCGCACCGGGCAACCCGAAAGATGCCAGTGTGGAAGATCTGAAAGATCTGTTCCGTAAGATCATGAAATAAGCAACATTTATAAAACTCTGCAAAAAAAGAGGAAGTCTCCGATATGAGCTTCCTCTTTTTATTTATCCGGCTTCCCGGATCTTTTTCAGAAATTCCTCCACCGGGAGCGGTCTGGAAAAATAATATCCCTGAATCATATCCACGCCCCACGCTTCCAGAAGTTCCACCTCTTCCTGCTCTTCTACTCCTTCTGCCACGATCGCATATCCCTGTTGTCGGAGAATCGTTACAATATTACGATAAAACTCTCCTGCTACCTTATGCTGCCGGATACCATTTAACAAGGAGCGATCCATCTTGATACACTGGAACGGCAATTTCAGTACCGCATTCAGGTTGGCATACCCGGAACCAAAATCATCCATGCACAGACCTATACCATCTTTTACAAAGACTTCCACCGCCTCATACACCTCTTCTTTGTATTCTGTCGCAACGGTCTCTGTGATTTCAAACTGAAAAAACGACGGCTCCAATCCATGTTCCCGGATAATTTCCACCAATTGTCCGACATATCCTTTCTTCAGAAGCTGGGCCGGTGAAAGATTGTACTTGATATTTTTCAGCTGCTGCATGATTTCCGGACATTTTTGGACCATCCGGCACACTTTTCGGAACTGCTGCAGGCCAATCTCATTGATTTGTCCATTCTGCTCAGCAATCCGTATAAATAATTCCGGAGATATCGGTCCGAGACCAGGGTGATGCAGCCGGCTGAGTGCTTCTGCCGTAACAAATCTCTTTTCCCTGATCGAATAAACCGGCTGATAATATACTTCAAACAAATCTTCTTCTATCGCTCTGTAAAGATATGCTTCAATTGTTTTTTGCCGGAGAAATCCGTGCTTCACGTATTCGTCCCCCCGAACCAGTAATGTTTCCTGAGTTCTCGGAACTAGTGCCGTCAGATATCCTACATAATTCAGGAGATTTTCACTGCCAAGCTGATTCCCGTATGGTATTCCGCAGATTGCTGCTGAAAACAGAATTTCTTCCCCTTCCATGGCAATCGGATGAGAAAAATACTGCAACAGCTTCTGCAATACTGCTTCGTATTCTTCAAAAGAGTACATTCCGATCAGTATCCTTTTCCCACTGATTCTGTAAACATAGGGACTTTCTGTAAACTCCCGTACCTGACCTGCTATCTTTTTCAAAAAACGATCTGTCCATGGAACCCCGTAAATGGTATTCAGCTGTTTCAGCTGCCGGAGATCAACCACTGCCACATGAATATCCCGTTTGCGTCTGCACTGTTCTTCTGCCCACTCCTGAAAACATTGCATATCTAAAAGTCCTGTCAGATTATCGGTATACACATACGGGTTCTGAAAAGCAAGCAGCAGAACCATCAGACAAAGTGCTATAGCAAATCCGGTCAGCAGAACTTCCTGATAAAATCCCTGCAACAGCACACAGCTGACCATAATAAAAAGAATTTCCCAGATTATACCAAATTTTCGTTTTCCCATGTTTCTGATAATTCCGGATTCGCTTTCCCCACCGATCACCAGACCATACCAGACAGCCTGCATATACATCATAAGATACAGCGGCCCCTGATATATGCTCCGTTCGCTGTGACAGAAAATAAAAGACCTGTCTGAAAATTACCCATGACCAGCACCGTAAGCACCACGGTTGGCAAAAGCAACAGACAACGTATCCCCGATAATTTTTCTTCCACTGCCCCTCCTGCCAGTGCCAGTGTATACAGATAAAGAACCGGTGGAATCAGCAGCTGGCACAGATAAAACAGCAATAAAATCACATACAGCATTCTGGCGAATTCCGGACGACTGTTGTCAATAATAACTGTACTGACCATATCCAGTAGAATATCTCCGATTCCAAGCATCATAAAAATCTGGAATGTTTTTTCTGTCTTGTTACCTGCATACTGTCGTTGTTTCATAAAATGATGCCATAAGACAATCAGAAAGATCAGTGCTGCCACTAAAAAATCCATATTATATCTCATAGTGGGTACCTTCCTCTTGTACTTCTTCTCTTTTGTACCAGCCCTTATTGCTGTACATATTCTGATCCGCCTCGAACTTCCAGTCACTGATACTCTTTCTCATCCCCCGACTGTCCTGTAACCAGCTGAATCCCCTGGCTACTGACAGCTTCTGGTCATTGGAACGATTATATTCTTCTACCGCTGCATCTAGTCTGCGGGAAAGTTCTTCTTCGGATATTTTTATTTCCGGAAGAATCGCACAAAACTCGTCTCCTCCTATCCGAAAACAATATCCGAGACTTCCATACGCTTTCTGGATACTCTGTGCTGTTCCAATCAGAAGTTCATCTCCGGCTCCGTGTCCATAAATATCATTTATTTGTTTCAGATGATTCATATCCATAAATATCAGCACTGCATTTTTCCAATTACAGATACCATCTTCAAGATCCTCTAAAATTTTTTCATAGGCGTACCGGTTTTTCATACCGGTCATCTGATCTTCCTGTGCCAGTTTTTTATATACCTCTGCTTCCGTCCGGAAACGCATATTTTCCACCATAGTCTTGCCAAGGCTCCACAGAAGAACAGATACAAAAACGACAATTCCCGCTTCGAAAATCAGATCGTATCCGGTAATTCCGAAAAACCAGTATAACACCAGGGTTCCCACGCCGACAAAGGCCAGAACACCGAATGCCATGAGGATCGAATATATCTGCCTGTTTTTCACTGCCTTGTATTCCCGGTATAAAAGAACACTCAGAAGGATACATCCACCCACAAGAAGCAGATGAGTAATCATCAGCATGTCGATAAGCTGAATATGGAACCAGTAGGTGCAGATACTTTGCAAAATCACATTCAGATAAAACAGCGCAATCAGCACCGATATGCTTTTATACTTCTGCATTCCTTCTGTCTCCCGGACAAACCGGATAACCGGAACACTCATAAGCATAAACGCATAAAAAGATATTTCATTGATCGCCGGTGAATAATGACTCAGATACTGCATCAGCGAAGAGTCTGTCACGCACCAGATGCCACATAAGAGCAGAAACAATCCCACACTGGCAAACCGTCGTTCTGTCATTTTCCGTGCGCGAAGATACGCATAGATTCCGATTGCGAAAATGCCCAGTACCAGCATACCCAGAACGATCACAAACACAGGCGCCGCATTCATGATCTGAAATCTGAAAATAGCTTCGCTGCTCCCCATATATACCGGTGTCAGTTTACACACTCCACTTTCCGGCACAGTATACAGAAAGCACAGCTGACTGCTTTTGTGTAACACCGGCAATGTCACGCGGCATTCCAGTTTTCTTGCCATCTGCAGGTTTCTTTTAAATCCGTAATCGCGATACTGATAAATTGTTTTTCCATCCATCTGGATCTGTAGGTGATATGGTGCTCCCCAGGTAAGAAGAACCATATCTCTGTTCTCATCCGTCACTGTATCGTTATATAATTCCAGTACTGTTCCCGGATCTTCCTGAAGTGTTGTCGGGAGAGTCACTTCTGTTCTTTCCCCTTCTTTCAGATAATACCATCCATCGCTCAGATTCCGGATTTTCTGGGTTTCCCCTCTGCCAGTCATGTCTGTTTCTTTTCCAATTACCAGAATCATCAGAACAAACATCAGAAACAGACATGCCGGAAAGATTCTCTTTTTTTGCATATATTTTTGCATCTTTCCCCTCTCCATAGAACAAAGAATGTGCCTTGCACATTCTCGCTCCTGCGTCGGTCGCTTGCGACATCTACCTTATACATCGCAGTGTGCATCCTCGCGAAGCGTTTTTTACTTACAGGAACGCAATTTCCTGTGAAGCGAAAAAACCCCCTGAATCACATCTCTGGATTCAGGGGGTTTTCATCCGTATATGTAACTAGTATTCCCCATTCACGACACAACGTTCAGCTATCAAAATCTGTCTCAAAAACTCCTTCCGGTGTCTTCATCGTCAGAATTCCCAGATTAAAGTTATCATCAGAAACAGTGATATGATACTCAAATACCACATCTTCCTCAAATTTGGAAAGTACCAGATACGTTCCGTTTTCTTTCCCTTCGATCTGATCACAGATATCATCATAGACCCGTTCCCCGGATATTTCTCTCGGATATCCGGAAGCTTTGATTTTTTCTTCGATTGCCTGATATAATTCTTCCATGCTTTTTCTCCATTCTCCGCTAGATTGCCATCATCCATGCCTGTTCCAGATCAGGATCTTTAATCTTTTGTTCCTGCATCATGCAGAAAATTGTCTTCCAGTAATGTTTTTTGACTTCATCGCAGATTTTTTCCGGGTTGCCTTCCTTACAGGCTTTCAGAATCGCAATATGATTGTCGTACTGGTTTGCCAGAATCTTTTCTTTTTCATTTACCAGTTCGTACCCTGCCAGCAGATTTCCATAGTACAGTTCTTTCCACGCTTTGGCAAGTCTCGGAAGTCCGGACATCAACACCAGCTGCTCATGAAAACAGTTGTCGTATTCAAAAACGCTCTCGAACTCTTCTGTTGGAATTTTTCTCATTCGTTCCAGAATCTCTTCCATTTTCTGTATCGTTTCCCCTGGTATTTTTCCGTTCAGAAACCGCACGCTGACGGCCTCATAGTTGGTACGAAGCAGATATACTTCATAGGAATCCCAGAAAGAAAATGTCCGCACGGAACATCCTACATTTCTGGTATACTCTACGATCCCTTCGTTTTCCAACTGGCGCAGTGCCTCCCTGATTGGCCCCCGGCTGGTCTGGAATTCGTGTGCCAGTTCCATTTCCACGATCCGCTCCCCAGGGCGTATCTGATGATTCATGATCTTGGTCCGGATTGCATTCACTACACTTTCTCTTAATGTTTGGTATAATAATTCGCTCATGTATCTTCCTGTCTTACTTTATTATCTTACCACGAAATATTTTATCTGAATTTCCGGGCACTGTAAAGTATTTCTTTTCGTAACTGTTCAGTACCTTCACAGTTACGAGCCAAAATGCATTTAAAATCACCTTCGGTGATGGCATTCTGGCTTGTATGCCTCTGGATTTTGGCGTATTCATGCCAAAACACCTCGCGGTACAGTGGCTACTGAACAGTTACTTCTTTTCTATTTAACAACACCAGATTGCTCCGTACTTCGTACTCCCGCAATCCGCCAAACCATTTGGTATCACATTTTCTTAATAATGTTTTTGATAATTTCCACGGACAGATCCATGCCTTCCACCGTGATGTGTTCAAACGGACCATGGAAGCCGTCTCCGCCGGTACCCAGGTTCGGGCATGGCAGACCGTCAAAGCTTAACCGTGCACCATCTGTGCCTCCGCGGATCGGGGCGATATCCGGTTCCACGCCTGCTTCTTTGCACGCCTCTTTTGCGTAATCGATCAGCTGCATGCACGGCTCGATCTTCTCACGCATGTTGCGGTAAGATTCTTCGATCTTTACTTCCGCGGTTCCCTCACCGTAGGTTTCGTTAATCTGTGCAACCGCCTGACGGAGTTTCTCCTGTTTTTCCACAAATGTGACCGGATCAAAGTCACGGATGATGTAACGCATCACTGCCTGTTCCACATTGCCGTTGAATTCCGTCATGTGATAGAATCCTTCATACCCTTCCGTCTTCTCCGGACACGCATCTTTGGGAAGAAGTCCGTGGATTTCCATCGCGATGGTCTGTGCATTTTTCATGATATCTTTTGCACTCCCAGGATGCACATTGACACCATGTACAGTGACCTCCGCGCCTGCCGCATTAAAGTTTTCGAACTGGATCTCACCTTCATGGCTTCCGTCTAACGTATATCCGTACGTTGCGCCGAATTCTTTGATTTTCAGATACTGCGCACCACCACCCACTTCTTCATCCGGGGTAAATGCGATGCAGATTTTTCCGTGTGGTATCTTTTCCCGCATCAGGTCTTCTGCCGCTGTCAGGATCTCTGCAATCCCGGCCTTGTCATCGGCCCCCAGAAGAGAAGTTTCCGTCGGTTGTGATCAGCGTTCTTCCCTTATACCCTTTCAGTCTCGGAAAATCTTTTACTGCCAGAACTCTGTCCCGGAAGTTCCGAGCACCACGTCTTCTCCGTTATAATCCGGAATAATCCTGTGGTTTCACATTCTGCCCGTTAAAGTCCGGTGCGGTATCCAGATGCGCGATCAGACCAAGCGGTGCCACATCTTCCATTCCCTCCGTGGCCGGAAGATATCCGTAAACATATCCATATTCATCCATCGACACATCCGAAAGTCCCATCTCTTTCATCTCTTCTACCAGAAGATTCCCCAGGTCGAGCTGTCTTTTTGTAGTTGGAACCATTGTGCTGTTTTCGTCGCTGGTTGTCCATACGGTAACATATTTCAGTAAGCGTTCATAGGCTTTCATCTTTTTTTCTCCCTGCATTTTCCCTTTTTCTTTTAGAAAAATACAGCCCGGACTGCTTATCCGGGCTGTATCGTTGCATTGCATTTATTTATGCCTGATGGGTATATCCGAAGAAGAAATATCCCAGTGGGCAGTAGTACATACCTTCAATGCCGTCAGCCAGCATATATTTCTGTGTATAGAAGTACAGTGGAGCCAGTACGCTGTCTTCACCGATCAGTTTGTCTTCTGCCTGGTGCAGCAGATCCATTCGTTCTGCGTTATCTGTTGTTGTCTTTGCCTGTTTGATCAGAGCGTCGTACTCATCGTTTGCATACTGTGCATCGTTGTTTCCGCCACCTGTCATCCACATATCCAGGAAGGAGATCGGGTCGTTGTAGTCTGCGATCCAGCCGTTACGTGCGATGGAGTAGTCTCCGTCTTTACGTGTCTGCAGGAATGCTGCCCACTCCTGGTTGTTCAGGGTTACTTTTACGCCCAGTTCTTCTTCCCACATGAACTGCAGAGCTTCTGCTACAGCTTTGTGAGCATCACTGGTGTTGTACAGGTATTCTACAACCGGGAATCCTTCACCGTTCGGATATCCTGCATCTGCCAGAAGCTGTCTTGCTTCGTCACAGTTTGCTTCATAATCCGCATCGGTCGGTTTATAGTAATCTCCGCCTACTGTACGGAAATCGTCGCCATCTGCACCGTCTGCATCATATACACCGGATGGAACAAATCCACCGGCTTCTACCTGTCCGGACTGTGTTACCTGGTTTACGATGTAAGTACGGTCGATTGCCAGAGAGAATGCTTTACGAACTCTCGGATCGTCGAAAGGTGCTTTCTGTGTCTGGAAGCATACATAGTAAGTTCCGATATAGTCTACGATCTTCATATCTCCGGAAGCGATCAGGTTAGCGATCTCTGCCTGCGGTACATCTTCGATGAAATCAAGTTCACCGGAGTTGAAACCGGACAGCATAGCGTTCTGGTCATCCATCAGTTTGAAGGTGATGGTTTCCGGTCCAAGGTTTTCTACATCATAGTAGTTTTCATTTTTCTCTACTACGATCTGAGAGTTATGTGTCCACTCTTTCAGTTTGTAAGCACCATTGGAGATATAAGTTGCTGTGTCAAATGTCCACTGGTCACCTGCTTTTTCGATCATATCTTCACGTACAGGCATCATAGCCGGGAATGCACACAGTTCTTCAAAGTAGTTCAGGTCGTTTACCAGAGTTACTTCAAATGTTTTGTCGTCTAATGCTTTAGCAGCCAGTTCATCAGGATCTTTTTCACCTGCCATGATCTCAGTGGCATTTACCACGCCATCCAGCATGTAGTTGTAGTCTGCTGCTGTTTCCGGATTTACCAGACGTTTCCAGGAGTACTCAAAATCACCTGCTGTTACATCTTTTCCGTCAGACCATTTGATGCCGTCACGCAATTTGAAAGTATAAGTTACTGTTCCGTCCTCGTTCTCTGTTTTTTCATAGCTTTCAGCCTGTCCTGGAACCAGTTTTCCGCTGTCAGCTGTTCCATCAGAACCATTGGCAGCTTCTCCGCTGTCTTCCCATTTCATCAGACCTTCAAACAGATGCAGGGCCATAATACCACCGTCTACAGAACTGTTCAGCGCCGGGTCCATAGTCATAGGTTCAGAAGCCAGGTTTACAGTAATGTTAAAGTCACCGTCGCTTGCTGTGTCCTCTGTTGCGGCGTCATCTTTGGTTTCTTCCTCTGCTGCGTCATCAGCAGTGTCTTCTGTTTTAGCTGCGTTGTCGTCTTTTGCTGTAGTGTTGCTGTTTCCGCAACCTGCAAACATAGATACGGTAAATGTTGCAGCTAACAGGATGGATAAAACTTTTTTCTTCATATTATCCTCTCTCCTTTTCCTTTTATTGATAAACAAGGTGATTCTGCCAGCGAATCCCCTGTATTATCCAGTTGTCTTCTCATCTACTGTTCCAGCAGATGGCATGCCACCCAGTGGCCTTTTTCGTACTCTTTGAATGTCGGTACGATCTGTTTACATTTTTCTGTCGCATACGGGCAGCGGGTATGGAACCGGCATCCGCTTGGCGGATTCATCGGAGACGGAATGTCTCCTTCGAGCACGATTCGCTGTCTGCTTCTGCTCACCTGCGGATCCGGAACCGGAACAGCGGAGAGCAGCGTCTTAGTATATGGATGCAGTGGATGGCGGTTCAGTTCATAACTTTCCGCAAGTTCCACCATAGTTCCAAGATACATCACACCGATACGGTGGGAAATATGTCTTACAACGGACAGATCATGTGCGATGAACAGGTAGGTCAGTCCCATCTCATGCTGCATGTCTTCGAGCATGTTGACTACCTGTGACTGGATAGAAACATCCAGTGCGGAGATCGGTTCGTCACAGACGATGAATTCCGGATTGACTGCCAGCGCACGGGCAATACCGACACGCTGCTGCTGTCCACCGGAGAACTCATGCGGATACCGGTTGGCATGTTCGGTGTTCAGTCCTACATGACCAAGCAGTTCCTTGATCCGGTCGGTTCTGTCCTGTTTACTCTTATATAATTTGTGAATATCCAGCGCCTCACCGATGATCTCGCCAACGGTCATACGTGGATCCAGGCTGGCGGACGGATCCTGGAAGATGATCTGCATCTTCCGGCGGTAAGGAAGCATATTCACCTGTTTTGCTTTCGGAACTTTCACCTGGCGTAGAATACCATTTTCATCTTTCTGCCACGGGTCTTTTCCTTCAAAAATAGTTTTTCCATCATAGATGATCTTTCCGGAAGTCGGATTATACAGCTGTAATACCGTGCGTCCGAAAGTCGTCTTACCACAACCGGACTCTCCTACCAGACCAAGGGTTTCTCCTCTTTTAATCTCAATGGAGATATCTTCCACAGCCTGTACACCCGGTCCCTTCACACCTTTGATCGGGAAATATTTTTTCAGGTGTTCAACCTGAACGAGGGTATCATTTTTCTCACTCATGGCTGCCTGCCTCCGTTTTTTCATTATTTTTCTCTGCTGCTTTCTGTGCTTTCATCTGTTCCTGTACACACAGCCAGCATGCGGCACGATGATTATCCCCAAGTTCCACATACGGCGGCATCTTCTGCAGACAGATCTTCATGGCGCTTTCACAACGCGGTGCAAACGGACATCCCTCCGGCGGATTCAGCATATCAACCGGTGTTCCTTCGATTGGGATCAGACGTTCGTAACTTTCCGCATCCACACGCGGCATGGAACGAAGAAGTCCTCTGGTATACGGATGACCCGGTGCATAGAAGATATCATCTACCGGACCCTGCTCCACCATCTTACCTGCATACATAACCGATACCTTGTCACAGATTTCAGCCACAACACCCAGGTTATGTGTGATGAAAATAATACCCATCTGATTGGTCTTCTGAAGTTTCTTCATCAGTTCCAGAATCTGTGCCTGAATGGTTACGTCAAGGGCAGTTGTCGGTTCATCTGCGATCAGAAGTTTCGGATGACAGATCAGACCCATAGCGATCATGACACGCTGACGCATACCACCGGAAAGTTCGTGAGGATACTGTTTCATACGTTTTTCCACGTTATTAATTCCTACTTCCTCAAGCATCTCCATCGCACGTTTCTGTGCTTCTTCTTTACTGATATTTTTATCATGGGCTTTCAGTGCCTCCACCAGCTGATTACCGATGGTGTATACCGGATTCAGACAGGTCATCGGGTTCTGGAAGATCATGGCTACTTCATTTCCACGGAAGTTTACCATCTCCGCCGGTGTCTTCGCCAGGACATCCTGACCCTCGAAGGTGATAGAACCACCGATTACTTTTCCTGGATTCTGTAACAGGCCGATGATCGAATATGCTTCCACACTCTTTCCGGATCCGGACTCTCCTACAACACCCATAACTTCATTATAATTCACATCGTAACTGATGCCGTTTACTGCTTTTACTTCTCCTGCCGGAGTGAAGAAAGAGACCTGGAGATCTCTGACTTCCAACAGCTTGTCAGCTTTTTTATTCTGTTCCATTGTGTCTCTCCCTTTCTTATTTTTTCAGCTTCGGATCTAATGCATCGCGAAGACCGTCACCAAACAGGTTCAGGGACAGGATCATAACACTCAGGATCGCTGCCGGGATGAACAGTCGGTACGGATAAGTTTTCAGTCCGCTCAGTGCTTCGGAACACATGGATCCCAGACTGGTCAGCGGTGCGGATACACCGACACCCAGGAAGGATAAGAAAGATTCCAGGAAGATCGCTGACGGGATCTGCAGGAACGTTGTGGTAACGATCTGTCCGATACAGTTCGGAAGCAGATGTTTGCTGATGATACGTCCGCCCTTTGCACCAAGCGCTCTCGCTGCGGTTACATATTCCTGCTGTTTTAACTGCAGGATCTGTCCACGGATGATACGGCTCATGGTTACCCAGTACAGAAGACCGAAAGCGATGAACATGGAGATCAGGTTCGGTCCAAGGAGTGTTACCAGTTTCTGGAACACACCGTTACCGGAGTTCTGGAACTGTTCCAGGGCCGGTTTTAAGGTTGCGGATAACAGCAGGATGATCAGCATCTCCGGGATGGAGTAGATGATCTCTACGATACGCTGCATCACGTTGTCGACCATACCACCACAGTAACCGGATATGGAACCGTACAGCGCACCGATGATCAGTACCAGGATTGCTGCACAGATACCTACAATGATGGATACCCGTGCACCGACCATAACACGGACCATGATATCACGCCCCTGATCGTCTGTACCGAATACATGCGGGAATACATTTTCCCCTGCTGCTTTGCGTTCCAGCTCTTTGTTGGAGTATCCAAATATGCTGTGTTTGATTCCCAGTGCTTTGGCAGCTTCCTCTTCTGTCACTGCCTCTTCGTCAGCAGACTGCTGAGATACATTTGCTTTCGCACGGATCTTTGCTTCATCTACACGGCTTAAAGTCTCGCCTTTGGCTTCTGCTTCCTGGCGTGCCTGTTCTACCGCTTCGTCCGGTGTCAGGTTTCCCGCACCGTTATGTTCTTCCATGTAGGCGTTGATCTTGTCCTGATCTTCCAGGCTGTAGTGCCATGGATGTAAAGATTCAGAACCACGGATCTGCTGTTTGTAAGTATAAGGAACGACAGACGGTCCCACGAAAGCAAAAACAGAAAGCAGGATGATGATCACCAGTGCCACCATCGCAACCGTGTTTTTACGAAGACGTCTCCATGCATCCTTCCAGTAAGATACGCTTCTGCGGTCCTGAATAAAGTTTTCTTTTTCCTCTGATGTTGCCGGATCAAATGCATCTGCCGGCAGATCGTTCCACTGCAGAATATCCTCGATATTTGGCTGAAGTGAGCCCGGTTTGTTAAATCTTTTCTTATCGGACATAACCTTAATTTCCTCCCTTCACCAGATTAATTCGCGGATCTACCAGTTTGTAACACAGGTCTACCACCAGGTTCATGATAATAATAAATGCTGCCAGGAAAATGGTAGTTCCCATGATCAGCGGATAATCACGGTTCTGGATCGCCTGTACAAAGTAACGTCCCAGTCCCGGGATAGAAAATACAGTCTCTACGACAAGACCACCACACAGGGTGAACGCGATCTGCGGTCCCAGGTAAGTGATAACCGGGATCAGCGCGTTACGAAGCGCATGTTTGAAGATGATCTTGCTGTTTTTCAGACCTTTTGCTCTTGCTGTCTTGATATATTCCTGATTGATGGCGTCGAGCATGGCCGTTCTGGTCTGTCTGGACAGATAACACATCGGATAGAATCCAAGTGCCGCACACGGCAGTACATAACTTGCCGGTGTTCCGTCAAACAGTGCCGGAAATACTTTTACTCCTTCGATACCGCCGCAGAGGGTATGTAACAGCAGGGTTGCCACTACGAATCCCGGCATGGAGATACCGATGGTACACAGCACACGCAGGAAGCTGTCCACCCAGGTTCCTCTCTTGAACGCTGCAAGACATCCCAGCGGAACGCCCACGATTACTGCCCATAACAGAGCAAGACTTCCGACTTTTGCGGAAACCGGGAACATCTCTTTGATAATCTCGATGACCGGACGGTTCTTCTGCATCTTAATAGAAGTACCGAAATCTCCCTGTGCAAGGTTTTTCAGGTATTTGCCAAGCTGAATATACTTTGGCTGATCCAGTCCGTATTTTGCATTCAGTGCCTGGATGGTTGCCTCAGATGGCGTTTTTTCTGATAACCACGGATTACCCGGAATCGCATTCATCAGAAAGAACGTAATACAGGCAACAAGCAACAGCGTAACAAATGCCATACAGACTCTTCGAACTGTGTATTTTGTCATTTTCTACACCTTTCCTCTCTTTTTCATCTCTCCTGTCGATTGTAAATTGTCGACAATATGTGATATTATACTCACTTTAACGTGGTAATGTCAAGAAAAATCCCGCAATTTGTTTTTATTTTTCGCACACATGTATGTGTACAGCGGACACTTATTGATAAATGTCCCCATTAGAGGGAATCCCTTTTTTATCCGTTTTTTGAATCGTTTCAATTCTATAACTGCTATTTTATGCCGGTTTGTTTCTCTTTATGTTACCGTTTCTTCTTTCTATCTTTATTTTTTCTGGTTGACCTTTTTTCTTCCGGTGTTTACAATGAAAAACGTATTTCATATTTTTTTAATCAGGAGGAACATCACATGAGTTCTCATATGGATTTTATCAAAGAACAGCTGTATGCACTGACTGCGATTCCAAGCCCTTCCGGCTTTACAAAGAAAGCGACAGATTATCTGTTATCCGAACTGACCGCTCTTGGCTTTACTCCGGAGCGTTCCAGAAAGGGAAATGTTTTTGTCACACTGGGAGGATCCGGATCTCCGCTCGTGCTGGCTGCCCATGTAGATACGCTGGGCGCTATGGTGCGCTCCATCAAAGAGAACGGACGTCTTCGCCCGACAACCCTTGGCGGACATCAGTGGTCCACCGCAGACGGGGAAAACTGTACGATCCACACCCGCGACGGCAAAGTGTATACCGGCGTTGTCCTGAACACAGAACCATCCGCCCATGTTGCAGATCAGAAAGTGGAGCAGATCGAGAAGCATATGGAGATTCTGCTGGATGAGAATGTGGATTCCAGAGAAGGCACGCTCGCGCTCGGCATCCAGACCGGTGATATCATCGCCATGGATCCGCGCACGGTAGTCACCGAAAGCGGCTACATCAAGAGCCGTTTCCTGGACGACAAACTCTCCGCAGCGATCCTGCTCGGACTGGCACATGCTGTCAAAGAAGACGGACTGAAACTGAACCGGAAAGTCTCTTTATTATTTACCGTCTACGAAGAAGTCGGACACGGTGGAAGTTTCGTAGCAGAAGACACCAAAGAAATGATTTCCGTTGATATGGGCTGTGTCGGTGCCGACCTTGGCTGTACCGAGCGGATGGTATCCATCTGCGCCAAAGATTCCGGCGGACCTTACAATTATGACCTGGTAACGGCTCTTTCCACGATTGCAAAAGAACAGGGACTTGATTATGCCATCGACGTCTATCCGCATTACGGATCCGATGTGGAAGCAACCCTTCGCGCCGGCTACGACATCCGTCACGGCCTGATCGGTCCGGGTGTCTATGCGTCTCATAATTATGAACGCTCTCATATGGATGGGGTGCGGAATACGTTTGAGCTGCTGAAAACTTACGTGACACAGTTAATACAACATCTATGCCAGCACGGATTTTTGAACTCGTTTGCTCGCGTAACATTTAAAAAGAAAGATTACAAGAAAATCTTCTTTTTTTAAGAATTTTTCTGTATCTTTTCTTTTTTATCTTTTTTTCAGAGAACCTATATTTTCTACAGCGCTTTCCTGTAAATCTCCGCGATCTCTTCTTTCGAGAATACAACCGGGTTATTCATGACACCGGCGGCAGATACTTTCATGCAGTTTTCTGCCATCCAGGGGATGTCTTCTTCTTTGATTCCAAGATCCGACAGGGTACAATCCAGATCCAGTTTTTTTAACAGGGTACGGATCTTGGTTGCGCAGTCTTCTGCGGTCATGCCGCCCATAATTCTTGCGATCTTGCTGAATTTTTCACGGTTTCCTTTGTAGGATGCCTCGATGATTACCGGAGTCAGTGCGGCAAGTCCCTGTCCGTGAACGATGTTTTTCAGACCACTCGCCGGATGTTCCATGCCGTGTGCCAGGGTAACGCCTGCGGTGTTGATCACCATACCGCCGATGGTGCTCGCCAGCGTGATCTTCTCCCATCCGTCCTTGCCTGCGGTTCCGTTATAGACATCGACCAGGTTGTTGGCAATCAGATCGATCGCATATAAGCTCAGCGCATCGGTAAACGGCTGTGCGATTCTCGATGTATACGCCTCAATGTTATGGCACAGTGCATCGAAGGCAACGGAAGCCAGGACTTTCTTCGGCAGTCGTTGTCAGCGGATTCTGGCTGACTTTATCGTACAGTACCGTCGTAAGTCCTGCTGCCTCCAGGCTGTTTTTCACTTTATCGTAGATACCGGATTTCTTTGCACTGCTTCGTCCGGTGACGATCAGTGCTTTCTTGCCATACGGTTTCGTCAGTTCCCCAACTTTCTTTACTTTACCGGAACCAAATACAATATTTGCCGGCAGGAAATAAGAAAAGTCCATTGCCGGTCGTCACGATCAGTTCCCGTCCTTTTAAGAAATGCACATAATCCACTTCTTCCACCACATGCACCCAGTCCACCAGGTTCGAGAGTCCTCCCCGACCTGCGACCAGTTTCATATGATAATGATGAAGCGCTACCTCATAGATCTTTTCCAGTGTTGCTGCCATATGCTCACCTCAGATTCTGTCTGTCCTACTGTTACAAATTTTTTTGCATTGCATATCAACAATTGGTCCAGTGGAGCAATTTTGATTATTCTTCTACGGCTTTCTGTTCTGTCACGTTCTCTCCGTTCTTTTCTGCCTCCGCAGCTTCCGCTTCTTTCTGCGCTGCCTCTTTCTTCGCCAGTTCCTCTTTCTTCAACTCGCCCATCTTGTCATAATTTTCCAGGAAATAATGACGTTCTCCATACTGTTTATAGCCAACGACCGTATCCAGATTGACATTCTCCACGCTCTTGAAAATATTACTCTCGATAAATGGATTCGTCTTTTTCAGCGTCTGGATCAGCTGTTTGATCTCCATACGTTTGGATTTTGTCTCTTCATTATTACAGGTGGTACAGGTATCGGTAAATTTACATGCACACTGGATAAAATGCAGGTCGTTATAATCTCTCCAAGCCTTAATGCTGTCCTCGCGGATCAGATACATCGGACGGATCAGTTCCATCCCGCCGAAATTGGTGCTGTGCAGCTTCGGCATCATGGTCTGTACCTGTGCCCCGTACAGCATACCCATCAGGATCGTCTCGATGACATCGTCATAATGATGACCGAGAGCAATCTTGTTACAGCCAAGTTCCTGTGCATAGTGATAGAGATGACCTCTTCTCATTCTCGCACACAGATAACACGGAGACTGATCCACATGGAAGACTGCCTCGAAAATATCGGACTCGTAGATCGTGATCGGCACATTCAGTTTTCTTGCATTTTCCTCAATGACTTTGCGGTTTTCCGGGCTGTATCCCGGATCCATCACCAGGAATTTCACATCAAAAGAAAATTTATTATGCAGCTTTAATTCCTGGAACAGCTTTGCCATCAGCATGGAATCTTTTCCACCGGAGATACAGACAGCGATACAGTCTCCCTCTTTGACCAGTTCGTACTGATTAATAGCTTTTGTGAATTTACACCAGATCGATTTTCTGAACTTTTTACGGATACTTTTTTCCACATCGGCACTGATATCTTTCTCCTGGTCTTCCCGCATCAGATCCATCAGCCATGCAATATAACCGCCCTTTAAGCTGACTGCGTCAAATCCTTTTTCGATCAGTCCCGGTACCACTTCCTGGCTGTATTTTCCTCTGCTGCAGCAGATCACCAGTTTCTTGTTCTTATCGAGCAACGGACTCTCCGCAATCTCTTCTGCCTTCATCGCAACGGCTCCCGGAATGGCTCCGTGAGCGATCTCATTTTCATCACGGATATCGATGATCTGGTAACTGTCTTTGTCCAGCTGTTTTACTTTCTGTATGGTCATTTCCATTGTTTTTCTCTCCCTGTTTTTCATACTTTTCTATAAAGCGAAAAAAAGATTCCGGGAACTGAAAGTCCCGAAATCTTTTTGTCTTATTTGAAACTCCACAATTCTGTGGATTATAGTAGCATGTGATTTCCTACATTGTCAATAGGTTGAGCATCAGCCCTTGATACCGGACTGAGCAACACCTTCGATGAACTGTTTCTGGAAGATGAAGAACATCACTACCAGCGGCAGTACGGCGAGAACCGCACCTGCCATCTGCATCGGATACTCTGTGGTGTACTGTCCCTGTAAGGTAGACAGTGCAGGTCCCAGTGTCATCTTATTCATAGAAGTGTTGACGATCAGAGGCCACATGAAGTCATTCCATGCAAACTTGATGGTAAAGATGGACATTGCCACGATACCCGGTTTGATCAGCGGCAGCATGATCTGTGCGAAGATACGGAAACGTCCGCATCCGTCCACGATGGCTGCTTCTTCCAGTTCTTTCGGCAGAGACATAAAGAACTGTCTCAGCAGGAAAGTACCGAACGCGCTGAACAGGTTTGGCAGAAACAGTGCCGGGATCGTATCCAGCAGTCCCAGTTTCTGAACGATCTGATACTGTGGCAGAAGGAAGATCTGTCCAGGTACCATCAGTACAGATAACACCAGAATAAAGATTGCATTCTTGAACGGGAACTCGATACGTCCGAACGCATAACCTGCCATGGAGCAGAATACAATCTGTACCAGTGTGGTAACCACGGTGGTAATGATCGTATTCATATAAACAGTTGCAAACGGAATTGCAGAAGTTACAATGGTATGATATGCCGTTGTAACGAATTTTTCCGGGAAAATTGTCGGCGGAATCTTCATCGCCTCACCGGATGTTTTAAATGATGTCAGGATCATCCATGCAAATGGAAATACAACCACGATCACTCCGACCAGGAGGATCAGATGGACGATCAGGTGATTTAGCTTAAATTTACCTTTCATGTTCTCACTCCTCCTTAGTCGTAGTTCACCCATTTCTTCTGTCCGATCATCTGGATCACGGTCACGATCATAATCGCTGCGAAGATCAGAATAGAAATAGCTGCTGCATATCCTTTATAACCATAGTCGAACGCTGTCCGGTAAAACAGTGCCACAACGGTCTGTGTTGCCTCGAATGCCGGACTTGCTTTGCCGATCATCATGTAAACAGTATCAAAAACCTGGAAACCACTGATGATGGATGTAATCATAACGAAGAAGACTGTCGGTGTCAGCATCGGTACCGTGATTTTGAAAAACTGAGTAATTTCGCTTGCACCGTCGATAGCGGCTGCTTCGTAATACACACTGTTGATTCCCTGCATACCTGCCAGTAAGATAATCATGTTATAACCAACCGTCATCCAGAGACCTACGATCATAATCATAAACAATGCTGTCTTGGAATCAGTCAGCCAGTTATGACCGGTTCCTCCCATGGCTTTGATAGCGCTGTTCAGGATACCCATCTGTTCATTGTAGATCCATTTCCAGACCATGGCCACAGCTGCAGACATGGTAACCGAAGGAAGGAAATACAGGGTACGGTAAATGGATTTTCCTTTGATCTTTGCATTCAGTAAAGCCGCAAGGAAAGTGGATAACGCCAGCCCTACCGGTACGGTTACGATAACGTATTTCAGGGTATTGCCGAAGGTTCTCCATACTTCTTTGTCACCGATCATTTCTTTGTAGTTCGCAAGACCTACAAAAGTAGACATATTAAATTTGTTTACATCATTAAAACTGAACCAGACATTCTGGATAAACGGCCAGATATAAAACACCAGCAGACCCAGGGTAACGGGTGCAATCAGGATATATGCGGCAATCCAGTCTTTTTTCTCTCTTTTCGACGCTTTTTTCTTCGGCGTCTTTACTTTTGCTTTCACGTCAGCCATTCTTTCACCTACTTTATTACTTTGCTAACAGAGCGTCTGCTTCTTCTTTCAGGCCGGAGCAGGCATCTGCCAGTGACATTTCGCCCGTATAAGCTTTTGTTAACCAGGTAGATTCCATATCATACAGTTCTGCTGCTTTGCTGCATACCGGCAGTGGATAAGCTTCAGCGGAGTGGTTTGTATATGCTGCCAGGTTGTACTGCTCATTTGCTTTTGCAAAATACTGCTGTGCGTCTTCTCTTGCGGAGATTACTACACCAGTTTCGCCCTGGATCTTCTGAGCTTCAGAGCTTCCCATCCAGATTGCAAATTTCTCAGCTTCTTCTTTCTGTTTGGATCCTTCATATACTGCGAATCCCAGACCGTTGATACAGTTGTCTTCTACACCATTGAAGGTAGGAACTTCTACACAGTCGATTTTGTCTTTGATGGTATCGTTGGAAGCGTATTCCGGAACCATGTAAGAACCAGCCAGTGTCATAGCGATCTGCTCGCCTTCGAACATGGCATCGGAACCTGTCTCAGACAGAGTAGAGGCACTTGGTGACAGACCGGCATCGATCATGTCGATCCAGCACTGGATACCTTCCTGTGTTTTTGCATCACCGTATCCTGTTTCGGTAGCGTCATCGTTCAGAATCCAACCGCCGTTTGCGTATACAGTCTGATAATACCATGTCTGGAAGTCAACCGGGCAGGCGAACGGATATACACCATCCGGCAGTTTGTCTTTCAGTTCAGTTGCCAGAGCAACCAGATCATCGTATGTCATATCATCAGTCGGATATTCCACACCAGCCTGATCGAACAGGTCTTTGTTGTACCACAGAGCGTTGGTATCGAAGTTTTTCGGTACTGCGTAGTTTTTACCGTCACGAACATAGTTGTTTACCAGAGTCTCAGCGAAGTTATCTTTGATGTCGGAAGATGCGATTGCATCAGACAGATCATCCAGGATACCACCTTCCACGTAAGAATCCAGATGCAGAACATTCAGCCAGAATACGTCAGGAGCTGTTTCGCCGCCTGCAGATGCTTCCAGTTTTGTCCTGTATTCTCCACCTTTGTATGGTGTCAGCTGGATGCTGATGGATACGTTATCATTTTCTGCTTCATATGCATCGATCATTTTCTGCATGGCATCTCTCTGATTTTCATCCCAGATACCCAGTGTCAGTTCTACTTTGTCACCGGATTTGGAACTTCCCTTGCTGTCGCTGCTGGAAGAATCACTGCTGCTTCCGCATCCGGCCATCATACCTGCTACCATGACAGCAGACATACCCAGTGCTGCAATTTTTTTCATATTTTTCATGACTTTTCTCTCCTTTTCCCTTTGTTGGAATATTCATTGTCGGGTTACTCTATTATGAAAATGAGTAACTGTTCCGTGCTTACGTTGTACTAGCCAAAAGGGTTACCCACTTACATACGTATTTGTTTTAACTATTTATTCTGCATCATTATAACATCTTTTTTTGAAAATGCCATAATTTTCTCAGCCTGATACGGGAAAAGCGGGTATGCACAGCCTTCCTGTACACATGCCCGCTTTGGCTCCCTCTCGTTGTCTTTTCGTATTGAATCGTTTTATTTATGGAAGATCTGGTACGTTTGTTTTCTGAAATCCACCCGTACACCGGTTCCGTCGGAGAACGTTGTCTCCTGTACCATATAATCTCCATTTACCATCTCATGATGCAGCATCTCGCATTTTGCCACCTGTTTATGTAATTCTGTCACTGCCTTGCTACGTTCGATTTCTTCTTTTCGACTCAGTGTTACGTTATCGTCAAAAGCTCCGTCGATATTCGGATAAGCCGCGTCACGGATCAGATAGGGTGCGCCACCATTTAACAGAGCGTACAGCATGTAATCTTCCGCTTCACTTACTTTATCCATCATCCATGGCTGAATCACACAGTCATGATATACCAGATTATATAACGGTACCGGAACTCCTTCTTTCGGTGTTCCCGGTTTTTTCATCATAAAATCATACGGTGCGTAATGACAGAAAACCAAACTCGGGACTGCCCAGTCGCTTACTTCTTCCGAACTTGGCAGGATACCCTGGGAGAGCAGATACTCAAAGCATCTTCCTCTGAATTCATAACATTCTCTACGTGTCATGCGATGTTCTGGATTGTCACATTCATCTCCTTCGTTACAGGTGAATACATCCAGATAAGCACCATCCAACCGGATTCCGTGTTTTTTGATCTCGGTAAAATTGCGCTTCACATAATACGGTGCCTGTGTTGCACACAGATATGACTGTGGACCTCCCGCCCATCTCTGGTGCTCCGGAATACTTCCATCCGGTAATCTGCAGGCATAATTTTCATCAAAACTTGGAGCAGCTTTATAAAAATCTCTGTACTGATCATGGATACCAAACATATAACCACATTCGTGCATGGTATCTGCCAGTTCTTTCATATCTTCCCAGCCACCGGCCTCTTTACACGCCGGCAGGTAATCAGGATGCTGGTTGTCATATCCCGGCTGTGCCCAGCCATCCAGATGAAGATACAGCTTTTCCACTCCCTGCTCATGAAGTTCTCTGATTTCTTTTGTACGTTGTGCAAAAGTTGTCAGATGATTGTTCTTTTCCGGATTCTCCGGATCAAAGAAATCGGAGTTGTGTTGCACCTGGGTTTTGATTCCCTTGTGAACGAAAGCACATCCGATCAGATCATTGACGGAAGGATTTCTTGCCGCTTTTTCTTCCAGCGTTCTTAATCTTCCCTGTTCGTTTACATAAGACCGATATTCTTTACACAGATCATTGTAATCACAGTCATCCAAGAAAGTATATCGCATCACTCTGCGATAATCCATCTTTCCGAGACTCGGTTCAAAGTATACGCCGACGTGAGTGTACGGACCGCCTGCCGGATGCTCGGCATAGTATCCTGCATTCCACGGTGTGGTGCAGATTGCGATATACCCCTGTCTGTCTTTTACCTGACCGAACCATGGCATATATCCGCCTGCTGTTTCAAAGAATCCTGCAAACGGAATCGCAGACAACGGTATCTCCCAGTCATTCGGAATCAGAATACCCTGCTGATGTGTCAGCAGCGTATACCAGCTGTCTTTCTTTTCTTCAAAAGCCATCTGACCCGGCCAGAGTACTTTTTCAACCTGAAGCCCTTCTTCTTTTAACGGAACCCATTCGAAATATACCTGTTCTGTGGTATCTTCCATCCAGATCAGTGTCTCAAAAGCATACGGATAAGTCACGCCGTCTTTTTCAAATCCCTCAAAACAGCTTCGGATTCCGATGCCGACACCCATAGTATAGGTTTCATGGGTGATGGTTACTGCATCCAGAAAAGAAAAGCTTCCTTCTTTACAGATCAGTTTCGGCTGAAAGCCATCCGCCCATTCCCAGCGGGTCTGATCCTTTTCTACCGTCACCGCCAGAGTCTCCTGACAGAAACAGACTTTCGTATTTCCTCTTTCAATTATCATCATAGGTGTTTGCCTCTTTATTTTTTCCTTTGTCAACTGTTCGTCCTTGTCCCTCAGACAGTTGTTTTTGTTTTATTCATTATAACCAGTTTTTTCGTTTTTGAGTTGTCTTATTGTGTACTCTTATTGTCTGATTGCGTATGCTTTTTAGCGTTTTACCATAATAAAGCGCTTATTTTGCACGAAATCAGGCCGATCCTTTTGTTGTGGATTACCCTGTTCTCTGGTAAAATAGGGGTATTCGGAGGGATGTGTTCACTTATGACTTATATTGAAACAAAGCTGAAACGCGAGATTGTGATTGATTCGATCATCACGATTCATTATTTTGAATATATGCGGGATTTTGTATTCCGTGGGGAATCCCATGATTTCTGGGAATTTATGTATGTTGATAAAGGCAGTGTGATCGTTCAGGGCGGAGAACATCAGTTTACACTTCACGCAGGAGATATTATTTTCCATGAACCAAATGAGTTTCATGCGATCCGCTCAGTCGGAAATTCTTCACCAAATCTTGTTGCTGTCTCTTTTGTCAGTCATTCTCCGGCAATGGGTGAATTCCGTGGAAAAAAGATGACATTAAATATGGAGGAACGGACGTTGGTTTCCCACATTCTCGACACCGCCCGGAAAGTATTATCCACACCGATGAATATTCCTTCCGTGGAACAGGTCAAGCTTCGGGCGGATACACCGATTGGTTCCCAGCAGATGATTCTGCTGTATCTGGAGCTTTTTCTTGTCACAGTACTTCAAAATGATGCAAAGCCTGATGTTTTTCCGCGCCGGCGGATCACGGGGACGTTCGTGAGTCCGGTGGAACTTTCGGGAACACGGGAGAAGCGCTTACAGGAAATCACAGAGTTTATGGAGTTTCATATCTGTGAACAGCTTTCGCTGGATCAGCTGTGTGAGCATTTTTCGCTGAGCCGTTCTTCGATTCAGAAACTATTTCAGAAGGAGAAGGGATGTGGTCCGATGGAATATTTTAACGGACTGAAGATTCAGCGGGCAAAGGATATGATCCGGGACGGACGGAAAAATCTGACGGAGATCGCAGGGTTTTTGTCTTATAGTTCGCTGCCTTATTTTTCGAAGCAGTTTAAGAAGGCTACGGGGATGGCGCCGATGGAGTATGCTTCTTCGGTGAAGGGAATTACGCAGGCGTTGAAGGGGGAAAATTCTTGAGGTTTCTTATTTTTATTGGCTACGCGGACGCCGAAAAACCGGGGCGGGATCAGACGGGGAACGTGGGCAGGACAACTTTGAGCTAGTCGCTAACTTCGGCTATATTCACGAGGGTCAGCTGACCCTCGCGAAAGCCTACGTAAGCGCCGGATCTCAAAGCTTGCCCTAAACGCCCACAAAGTGTTCCCCTTTCTGATCCCGCACTCCCGCCCCGGTTTTTCAACTGGTGGTTGATGCCACTGGGGACAGAGTTTTTGGGGTTTTATTTTTTATGGGTTTTTATTCAATATGCACATTCATCTTCGTTCACTGCTCATGATGCGGTGATCGCATTCGGATAGATTCGCTGCATCCTGGCATCGTCGTAGTGTTCGTCGAGCCACTCTTCCAGTGTATTTTCCGTGGCTGTGCCTTTTCCTCTTGCATCGTAGCGGATCAGTGCCATGCAGGACATCACGATGTTGCAGCACATGAATACGATCAGTACCCAGGTTATGATTTTTCCCGGTTTCATCGGGAGCTTTTCAATCCAGTCGGACAGGCGTGGATACAGCAGTTTGAACCAGACGACCGCTGCAAATCCCCAGAAAAAGCAGTACAACAGATTGATCCTGCCGCCGAGGTTGAACGGGATATCGCTGTAATCCCAGAATACTTTACCGAATACCAGTTCCGTAAAGACGCTGCACAGGTATTCGTAAGCGCCACCCAGAAAGGTTCCCATCCCGAAAAGGAACGTATTGGAGCGATCTTTATAGCGATATAAAAGTGCTGTCACCAGCGCGATCGCCAGTCCCCACACGATACTGAACGGTCCCCAGACCACACTGCTGCGGCTCATCCAGACACCGGCAGTGATCCGACAGAAAACGGTTTCTGTCAGATCTCCCAGAAAGGCGCCGCAGAAAAATAACAGAACAATTTTATAAAAACTGCATCCGGCGGCAAATACCGTGGAGGCTGCTTTCGCTTCCTCTTTCTCTTCGATTTTTGTCTCCACTGCTTTCGGGTATGCCTTTCGGATTCGTCGTGCAATGACCGTTCCGATCCAATTTTGCAATCGTAACGTGACTTTTCGGATCCGGTTATCTGCCTCTTCCCACTGGCGGATATTTTTTCCGTAGCCGCGAAGCAGAATATACGAAGCCAGAATATCTACCACCAGGACACCAGCCAGTACCAGAAGCAAAATTTTTACCAGCAATAACGGCAACAGTGCCATCAACCGAAACAGCAGGTCATTTCCCCAGGTCACCATCACGAATCCCAGCACGCCCCAGAACGCCGAAGCGCTCAGGCAGATATAGCCGTCCAGATTCCATTTCCTGCCGGAATAGTCCCACCATCGCTGGTGAAATAACCGCTCGATCAGATGACCGCCGATCCATTCCACCACAGTCGCATAGATTGCGGAAAATAAAAACAGCCAAATACCGCGCAGTTCTCCGAGTCCCACGGTCAGAAGTACCGTAGTGATACCATACATCACGCAGAACGGTCCGGTCACCAGACCACGGTTTACGAATTTTTTCTGTTTAATATCTGCCGCTGCGGTCTCCAGCACCCAGCCAAGAAAGGACGCCGCAAAGAATAACAACAGCAGTTCATACCACGCCAAATGTTCCATTGTTTCTCCTTTATGTTCTCTGATATTTTGTTTCTCTGATAAATAATAACTATATCTGGTTTCCCTGCATCTGCCTACCTTTTTCTGAAAGATTTTATAAATTTTTTTTAAATCCATTGACAAATCCTTCATTTTCCCATAGAATACGACTGTCTTAAACGACATCCAAAACCCATGTGGATTTTCTGGATATATCCTGGTTCCAGGCTACATCTATTTTTCGCCACATAACCTTTCTGCTTCGGCAGTTACGGTTATGTGGCTTTTTTTGTGATACAAGGTCAAAAGGTCGGAACAATCCGGTATCAAGATTCCAAATTCAAGGAGGATATATTTTATGGAACAAACTTACATGAAAGAAAAACCGATCCTGCCATTGCTTTTATCCATGGCGCTTCCCATGGTGCTCTCGATGATGGTGAACTCTCTGTATAACATTATCGACAGTTATTTCGTGGCAAAGATCAATGAAAATGCGATGACCGCGCTCTCTCTGGTCTTCCCGGTTCAAAATCTGATCACTGCCGTTGGTGTCGGCTTTGGTATCGGTATCAATGCGACAATTGCTTATTTTCTTGGCGCACAGAAACAGGAAAAAGCGGATACCAGTGCCACGCTCGGCGTTGCCTGTTCATTTCTCCACGGCGTGCTTTTGACCATCGGAACGATTGCCATTATGCCAACGTTTCTTTCCATGTTTACAAAAGAACAGGAAGTGCTCTCCATGGGAATTACCTACTCCCGGATCACATTTGGTTTCTCCATGATTATTTCTCTGGGAATTGCTTATGAAAAGATTTTCCAGTCTGTAGGACGGATGAAGACCACGATGTTCTGTATGATGAGCGGCTGTATCCTGAACATTATCCTGGATCCGATCATGATCTTCGGACTCGGACCTGTTCCGCGGATGGGCATCCGTGGTGCTGCGTGGGCTACCGGTCTTGGACAGCTGCTTACTCTTGCAGCGTATCTGTTTTTCGCATGGATCCGTCCGCTGCCGATAAAAATTTCTCTGAAAAATCTGAAATTTGACCGGGCACTTTTAAAGAAAATCTACGCCGTCGGAATTCCGGCGACACTGAACATGGCACTGTCTTCCTTGCTGATTTCTTCCCTGAACGCGATTCTCGCTGCCTACGGACAGATGTATGTGATGATCCTCGGCGTGTATTATAAATTGCAGACCTTCCTGTATCTTCCGGCAAACGGGATCATCCAGGGAATGCGTCCGCTGATCGGATACAATTACGGTGCCGGCGAGCAGAAACGGGTACACAAACTTTACTCCTACACACTGTATCTGTCTGCCGGAATCATGCTTGCGGGAACTTTGCTCTGCATGATCATCCCGGGTACTTTACTTGGACTCTTTACCACCAACCCGCAGACGATCGCAGCCGGAAGCACGGCACTTCGTATCATCAGTCTGGGATTTATCGTATCTTCAGTATCCATCACTTCCTGCGGGGCACTCGAAGGTCTGGGAAAAGGCGTACCGTCTCTGATGATTTCGCTCTGCCGTTATACGATCCTGATCCTTCCGCTGGCATTTCTTCTGAGCCGCATCGTTGGACCGACCGGCGTCTGGCATGCGTTCTGGATCTGTGAGGCAATCACTGCTGCGATCTCATACACGATCTACCGGAAAGCCAGTGTCTGATTGGTCTGAACAATAAACTAAAAACTCCACAATAGAAAACAGAGCCTTGCCCTAACAATAATAGAAAGAACCCCGGCATCGGAAAATTTCTCCGTTGTCGGGGTTCTTTCTGTCTTTCTCATTTTTCTTCTATATTAATACGCATACTATATACTTATAATGTCTCGTTCATACTTCCGGTACGATATCCCATCAGATCCAGCGTTACATAAGTAAATCCGTACGCTTTCAGTGTTTTCGCAATTTTTTCCCGGTTCTCGTCTTCCATCAGTTTTCCGAACTCGGAAGGTTCAATCTCGATACGTGCCATCCTACCATGAATGCGAACACGAACCTGATGAAATCCCATATCCAGAAGCAGCTGTTCTGCCTTATCTACCATGCCAAGTTTTTCTTCTGTGATCGTCTCTCCGTATACAAAGCGGGAAGACAGGCAGGCGAAAGACTGTTTCTCCCAAGTCGGCAGATGCAGGTAATGGGATAATGCACGAATGTCTGCTTTTGTCAGATCACAGTGACGTAACGGACTTTTGATTCCCAGTTCGGCAACTGCCTGCAGTCCCGGACGGTAATCTCCGGTATCATCCAGATTGGAACCTTCCACGATGGCTTTCATACCATTATCCGCGGCGATTTTCTGAATCTTTTCAAACAACTCTTTTTTACACAGATAGCAACGATTCTTCGGATTCTGAGCAAATCCTTCGATACTCAGTTCCTCAGATTCGCAGATCACATGTTTGATTCCCTCTTTTTCACAGAATGCAATCGCTTCTTTTAACTCTCTTTTGGGAAAAGAGCAGGACTGGGCAGTCACTGCCATCACTTTATCACCCAGCGTGTCTTTTGCCACCTTTAATAAAAATGTGGAATCTACACCACTGGAAAATGCTACTGCAACAGATTCCAGACTTCTCAAATACTTCTGCAGTTTTTCCAGTTTTTCCGTCTGTTCTCTTGTAATCATTTCTTCCATATGCGGTCTTTCCTTTCTGATTACTCTCTGGTTGATTTCTGCTTTATTTCTGTTTTTTTACCGTTATCAGATCTTTTACAACTTCTCCGGCAATAATCAGTCCTGCTACTGACGGCACATATGCCACACTGCCCGGAATATCCCGTCGTTCCGTACATTTGTGTACGGCTCCCGGCGGGCAGATGCAGTTTGTTCTGCAACTGATGGACATATCCTCAATCGGGCGTTTCGGCAGTTCTTCCGAGTAAACAACCTTCAATTTTCTGACTCTTCTCTTCTTCAGTTCCCGGCGCATAACCTTGGCCAACGGGCATACCTTGGTTTTATAAATGTCAGCCACCTTGAACTGGCTGGCATCCAGCTTATTGCCGGCTCCCATGCTGCTCATGATCGGCACACCTTTTTCCTGGCATTTCATAACCAGCTCGATTTTTGCTGTCACGGTATCTACTGCATCCACGACATAATCATACTCTTCAAATGGAAATTCATCTGCATTTTCCGGAAGGAAGAAGCACTTATGGATATGCACATCCACATTCGGATTGATCTCCAGCATCCGTTCTTTCATCACATCTGTTTTATATTTTCCTACGGTTTTTCTCGTAGCGATAATCTGACGGTTCAGATTGGTCAGGCATACCTTATCATCATCGATCAGATCAAAGGCTCCGACACCGCTTCGCACCAGTGCCTCACAGACATATCCGCCGACACCGCCGATACCAAAAACAGCCACTCTTGAATTCTTCAGCTTTTCCATGGCTTCTTCACCCAGCAGCAGCTGTGTTCTTGAAAACTGATTTAACATATCATTCTCCCTGTTCTCGTCCTCAGAACCGGTTCACCGGACCGATTCCTGTGTAAATATAATTATAACCGGGCAGTAGTACTCCCGGTCACAATTATATCCTGCCCAGCTGTCTGTTGTCTCTTTTCTCAGTCTCTTCTGCAACTGAACCGGATATTGCTATCATATTATTAATTACATACTATGTCAATATGTTTTTTCTTACAAAACCATGCTTCCATCCTGTGATTATAATATTTTTATTTACTCTGCCATTGCTTTTTTGATAGCACCAAGCAGTTCATCATAGGTCTCATAAGCCGGAATATGGGGATACTCTGCTTTGATCTTATCCGTGCTTCGGAATAAGAAGCCTGCCTTGCTTGCCTGGATCATTCCCAGATCGTTATAGGAATCTCCACTGGCAATCGTCTCAAATCCGATAGACTGCAGTGCTTTTACAGTGGTCAGTTTTGTCTGTTCCACACGCATCTTATATCCTGTGATTTCTCCGTTCCCGGAAACCTCCAGACTGTTGCAGAATAATGTGGGACGTCCCAGTTTTTCCATCAGTGGACTGGCAAATTCTGCAAAGGTATCACTGATCAGGATAACCTGGCTGAAACTTCTTAATTCATCTAAGAATTCTTTTGCGCCCGGAAGTGGCTGAATCTTTTCGATGGTTTCCTGAATCTCTTTCAACCCAAGCCCATGCTCCTTCAGTACACCCAGTCTCCATTTCATCAGCTTATCATAATCCGGTTCATCTCTGGTTGTTTTCTTCAGTTCCGGAATTCCACTCTCCTCGGCAAATGCCACCCAGATCTCCGGAACCAGCACACCTTCCACATCCAGACATGTAATATACATAACACTATTCCTCCTCTAACACTTTTTCACTTTAACACGTTGCATTTATCTTATCACATAATTACCGGGTTTTCTACCCTGTCAGTGATTCTTTTCTGGTTTTAAATCACCGATCAGATGACTGTTTTTCAGAGTTTCTTTCAGATCTGTCAGTTCAAATCCGGATATTTTTCCTTCTTTTTCGCTTTTTTCCTGTGTCACCTTCCGTACTTCCTCCTGAATATCACAAAAACAATCCAGAAGCAAAGGCTGAAACACACCGCATTCTCCGGTCAGGATCATCTGCATCGCTTTCTCATGAGAATATGCTTTTTTATAAACTCTCGGGCTCGTCAATGCATCGTAGACATCTACAATAGAGACCACCTGAGCTGCAATCGGAATCTCTTCCCCCTTTAGTCCATCCGGGTATCCGCTTCCGTCATACCGTTCATGGTGCCAGCGGCAGATCTCACAGGCAATCTGCACCAGCCGTTCTTCTTTATATATTTCCAGCCGTTTCAGCATGGATGCCCCTATCATCGTATGCATTTTCATCAGTTCAAATTCTTCCGGTGTCAGTTTACCCGGCTTGTTCAGGATTTTCTCATCGATCCCGATTTTCCCGATATCATGAAGAGCAGAAGCTACTGTGATCAGATACTGATCCGTCCAGGTCAGATGATACTTGTCGGTTTTTTGTACCAGCCGTTCCAGGAGCATACCGGACAGTTTGTTGATATGTTCCACATGCAGTCCACTTTCACCATTTCGAAACTCTACGATCTGACTCAGAATACTCACCATGATCCGGTTGTTTTTCTCCTTCTCATAAACCTGATCCGTTACCAGTGTGATCAGTCTTCTTTGTTTTGCATACAGCTTGATTGTATTGAATACTCTCTGATAGACAATCTTTCCATCGAATGGACGGCTGATATAATCTGATACTCCCATTTCGTAAGCCCGTCGTATACTCTTTTCGGAGTCTTCACTGGAAATCATGATAACCGGAACATCTTCGATCCAGTGATTTTTGTTCATATCATGCAAAACCTGAAATCCATTCATGCCAGGCATTACAATATCCAGAAGAATCAACGATATCTCAGTTCCATACTTTTGCAAAAGACGCAGACAGTCTTCTCCGTTTTCTGCTTCAATGATCTGATAATCTTCTTCCAGAATCGACGCAAGGATCTCACGGTTCATCTCAGAATCATCTACGATCATGATCAGCTGCTTTGTCCGCTTTGTCTCTTCTTCCAGATGAATCGTTCCATCCGCATCAATTGATTTTCTTTCAGTCACCACCATATTTTTCTGAATTTTCGCCTGGTACATCAGCCGGTCTGCTTTTCGTACTGCCTCTTCCATAACTTCCTGCCGTACTGTCACACCTCCGATACTGACAGAAAGACGCATTCTGGAAAAACCGGGAATATCCGCGTCCCTGATCTGCTTCTGAATATATTCCAGTTTTTTCAGAAAAACTTCTTCGGAAACATCCGGCATAACCAGAAGAAATTCATCCCCTCCATAGCGTACCAGACTGTCTGTTTTCCGTATGGACTGACGGATTGCTTTCACCACTGTCTGTAGTACCACATCTCCTGCTCCATGTCCATATGTATCATTCCAAAGTTTAAAATCATCCAGATCTATAACTGCCACACCGGCAGAAGTTTCTTTTTCTTTCAGTCGTTCCTCATAATATCTTCGATTGTAAGAGCCTGTCAGAGCATCACTGTAAAGATCCTGGTTATATCCGTCCAGTTTTCGAACCAGTTTTTCACATCCCTCTGCGTCCAGAAGGAATTCTTCGTTCAGTTTTTTCACCAGTTCCATTACATATGCTTTTCCATCTATTTCCATATAGCAGGCAGTTACCTGATAATATCTTCTCCCACAAACTCCAGTTTTGTCCCCTGGTCCTTTTCCCTGAGTACTCTTGCAGATACACAGTTCTTACATTGCCTGTTTTTCTTCCAGAATGAATAGCAGGCCACTTTCTCAGGATCGATTTCTTCCTCCCTGCCCTCTTCCATCATTTGGATCGTTTCTTCTTCGATGAGCCGCACCACATCAAAAATCCTGCGATACTCTTCCATCTCCTGTTCCACCTGCTCCATCGTCATGGTTATCTTTTGTTCTGTCATCTTTTACTGCCCTCTAATGTAACTATTGTTTCTCTTGTTCTCTCTGCTCATCGCTGATCTTTTTGCGCAACTGAATTACAAGTTCATAAACTTCCGGTCTCTTTTCCTTCAGATGTTCATCCAGCAGATGGCGCCTCTCCCTGAAACGCTCCGCAAGTTCCGGATGTTCTCTGGCAATACGGTCATGCACTTCCTGACGGTGTTTTTCCAGTCGAATTGCCAGGGTTTTTTCATCTTTTCCGGAAATATTGACAATCTCTTTGAGATGCTCTTCCAGATGTTCCACCCACTCATCCTGATCCAGATCCTCCATATGAGACCATCGGCCGTGAAGCAGATATTCCACATCACCGGTTTTCTTCAACTGTTCAATCTGACACCCGATCTGTCGTTCGATCTCCTCTTCTGCCTGACTTCCAAACGCCCAGACAAATTCCTGCACCCTGTTGTCGGCACGTTTTCTGGACGCACTGCGCTGTTCATTATCCACACCGCCCTCTAAGGGATACGGACGGGTAATACCCATATCTTTCAAAGCAATATGTGTCGTTCTTCGCACACAGCCTTCCTGAATCAAACATCCAAGTCCCAGCTGACGCATCTGTTCATTCAATCCTGCAATATGTTCTGTGATATAAAAACGTATATTTTTCTCTTTCAGTGACTCATATAAAAGTTTTAACCGATCTGCCGCTGTAATATCCATACTTCCGATTCCACTGGCATCCAAAATCACTGCTTTGGTATCTTCCCGCAGATTATCCTCAATGTCCCTTTGCAATACCTGAATATTGGCAAAAAACAGATTGCTGCTGAACCGGTAGATCAACACCCCTTCAATCGCATGGATCTGATCGCTTTCTTTCAGATCCCGGAAATGCCGGTGTCCCGGCTGAATCCCAAGAAAGCCTCTGGAAGGCTTGGATGTCCGGATAATCATCTCTGAAAAAGAAAGGATGATTCCAATCAATACTCCGTTGATAGTCCCAAGCATCAGTACACCGAAAAATGCTCCAGCAAAGATCAGATATTCCGTGCGGCTCACCTTCCACAGCCGCACAGCCAGATCAAATTCTGTCGCTCCCAATAACGCTGAAATCACAATCGCTGTCAGCACCGGAATCGGAAGATACCCGATAAATCCGGTTCCGCAAAGCAATAATACAATCATAGACAGTCCGGCCACGATACCAGTCAGCTGAGTTTTCGCCTGGTACTGCTCTCCCATAGCCGTTCTCGATACGGATCCATTGACCGGACAGCAACCGATAACGGAAGCAGCCAGATTTCCCATGGCAAATGCAAGAATTTCCTGATTGTCATCGATCCGGTAACGATTTTTCTGTGCAAAACTGTTCTCCGCAAGTAATGTCTCTGCCATGATGACAACTGCCACCGAAAGGCTGACCGTCACAGCTTCTTTTAACGGAACCGATCCAAAATCCGGAATACTCCATGCCGGAAGTCCCGGTTTCACTGCCGCGAGTGTCTGAATCCCCAGATCTTCCAGCTGAAATACCACCGTGCCAATTGCTCCCAGTGCCATCAGAAGCACTGCCATCGGAAATTTGGGAATCAGCTTTTTTGACACCAGAAGAATCACCAGTGTACCAACACCCAGAAGCAAGGATGGCAGATGAAAGATCGTCCGACTCTCCCAGATATGATGCACCAGTTCCGGGAGTTCCCCGACCCCTGCTTTACCACCGAATAATTTAGGCACCTGCATCAGAATGATCGTGGTACAGATTCCACTGATAAATCCTCCCATCACCGGTGCTGAAATATAATTAACCAGTTTTCCCGCCCGACACAGATAAAAGACCAGAAGCCAGACAGCAACAAAAAATGCAAGCACCGGAACTGCCGCAATTGCTTCCTTCGATCCCCCTTCAATCCCCAGACTTACCAGTGCCGATCCTACCAGTGCCGCCGGAGCAGCATCTACACCGAAAACAAACTGCGGGGAAGTAGAAAATAAGGCAAACAGTACGATCGGAAAAACTGATCCGTACAGTCCATACACCGCCGGAAGCCCCGCGATCTGTGCATATCCCATCGATATCGGAATCGACACTGCCATGATCACCAGACCCGCCAGAAGATCTTTCGACAGATTTTTCCACTCATAAGTCCGCATGGTTTTACACATAGATACTTTCATGGATTTCCATCTCCTTATTGCATTTCTTTTTTTACATTATTCTTTTTATTATAACATACTTTTTTCTTTTCACCAGTAAACAATTGCAAAATGGAGCCTGTTTTTTTCAGACTCCATTTTATGAATTATACTTATCCTCGAATCACCAGTACATCGTTTCTCTTTTAAAATATTGTAACTGTCCGGCAGGTAATATCCCGCGAAGTGTTCTGAAAAGAACGAGATAAAATCAGGGCCGCCGCACCAAAAACAGTACGGCGGCCCGATTTCCTTTTACAGATATGCAATACTCTGATTCTCAAATACCGCACTTCCATCTGTAACTCCCAGGCAGATTCCTTCCCCCGGGTTTGTATACATGCGGGTATTCAGGGCAACTCCGTCCACATACAGTGTAGCAATCGTATCATCCACGATAATCTGTACATGATATTTCTTTCCAGGAACCAGACGAATCAGACGTTCCAGTCCCATGTTATTCATCTGTGGCCATGGCCAGTTCGGAGATTTCTCGAAGATCACACGATCCTTCGGACACTCAAATGTGAAAGAATAGAATTCATCATCCGCTTCCTGCGCACGCACGCCAACGGAGAATCCACGCGTTCCCTCAGCAAATGTAACATCTGCTTCGTATCGATAGCAGTCACCGGTCTTCGTTACTACATGCTGTAATGCTCTTCCTGATTCTTTTTCCAGTTTTACATCATCCAGCTTTTTCTCATCCTTAAATGCATTCCATACCGTATCCGGGATCCGGCAGCCTAATGTGCCGTCTTCTCTCTGGTACAGTTCATGTGCTACAAAGGTTCCTGCCCAGATAAAATCTTCTTTATCTGCCTCCGGTCTGTACCAGAGATTTGCACTGTCTGTCTCGTTGGCACGTGTCGGAACCCATCCGAACAGAATCCTCTGATTGTTCAGCATGAAGGTTCTTCCTGCATAATAAGCTCTTCCGTCAAAAGCATCGTCATCCGGTGCGATCCACGGTCCTTTCAGACTTTTTGCCATACGGTATACCTGTGTGGATGCATGGGAATATTCTGTTGTGATCAGATACCACCAGTCTCCCATCTTGAAAAGATCCGGCATCTCATGCATGGTAAACAGATCCGGCGCCCAGAAATCCCCCTGGAACTCCCAGTCTGCAAGATTATCTGATGTAAAATAAACGGTTCTTCCTGTTGTTTTATGCTTGTCTCCTTCCAGACGTGCCCCCAGGATCAAAATATATTTTTCGGATTCGTCATCCCACAGTACAAACGGATCTCTCCAGTCATCCGGATCATATCCCGGCTGCGGAACAAAGGTCACTGCATCCTGCGTCTTTGTCCAGTGTTTCAGATCCTCACTGACCGCATGCATCAGTACCTGAGATGGTTTTCCCTGTTTTGGATAATCTCTGTTGTAACCGGTATAAAACGCATGATACTTTCCTTCTCTGTCTTCACAGATGCTTCCGGCAAAAATGAACTGATCCTGTTCTTCATCCGTTCCTCTCGGAATCGCCACACCGCAATCCTCATAAGTCACAAAATCCTTTGTGGTTGCCAGATCCCAGCCAAATGGTTCTCCAAAAGGACACGGGACTCTGGTATCTCTCTGGTGGAACAGATAGAATGTATCATCCTTTCCAAAAGGCATGCAATCGCCAAACCAGGTATTTGGATGCTGATAATAAATTTTCATGATTTTCCTCTCTTTCCTGCCCGCAGGCATATAAAATTATCCTTTGACTGCTCCGGCGGTCAAACCGCTGAGCATGTACTTATTCGTAAAGAAATAAAACAAAAATGTCGGTAACACAGTGACGGTAATTGCCGCAAATGTAGCACCCCAGTCTGTAGTTCCCATAAAACCGACAAAGTCGTTCAGCCCCAACGTAACAGTTTTCATATTGGTAGATCTCGTAAACGTATAGGCATTGATAAAATCATTCCATGTAAAGACACCCTGCATCGTTGCTACCGTCAGCAGCGAGTTCGTCGACATCGGAAATACAATCTTGAAAAATGTCCGCATCGGTGAACACCCATCAATGATTGCAGCCTCGATAATCTCATCCGGCAGGAATTTACTGAATGAATAAAACAGCTGAATCGAGTATGACAGAGAGAACGCAATCTGTGGCAAAATGACTGCCGGATAGGTGTTGAGGATTCCCATCTTACTAAAAATAGTGAATAACGGAATCAATGCAACCTGAAACGGAAGCATCAATCCAAGTAAAAAGTAAGACAAAATCTTCTTATTTCCCCTGAATTGGATCTTACTCAACGCAAACCCTGCCATAAAACTGATCAACAGTAACGGAATTAAAACTCCTACTGTGATTATAATACTATTCTTAAAATAGTTCAGCATTGGACTCGTTGTGAACACTTTAATGTAATTTTCAAAATTTAAAGCACTCGGTAATGCATAAGATGGCAGACTCCGAAAATCATCTGTTGTCTTCATACTGGAGATGATTACATAAAAAATGGGATATACCTGTAAAATAATCAGCAGGGCTGCTGTAATGGTTTTTAACCCTGTAAAAATATTTCTCTTGGTCTTTAATCTCATTCTTCACCACCTCTTTCCGTAAACCGTCTAAACAGAAATCCTACTATTAAGCAGATGGCTACAATAACCATCGCAACCGCACTGCCATATCCATATTTCATACTGGTAAATGCCTGTTTATACATGTATGTTGACATTAATTCTGATGAATTTCCAGGTCCACCCTTTGTCAACAGATATGAAATATCGAAAGAACGCAAAGAGCCATTTAATACCAGGATGCAATTTGCTATGATTACCGGTCTGATATACGGTATTTTTACATATCTGTACTGTTGAATTACATTTGCTCCATCCATGATAGCCGCTTCATCCAGTTCTTTCGGAATTCCTATCAAAGCTGCATAAAAAATAACCATGTACAATCCAAGATATTTATATCCCTCGACCGATGCTGCAATAATTAATGAAAGAGAATCATTTGAAATCCACTCCATATACAGCAAATCCGGATTAAATACCGAAAGTAAAGCATTAATAACACCAGTTGGTGTTACAGAAAACAATTTCGTAAAAATCTGACAGATAGCAACCGATGAAATTACTACCGGCACATAATATAGTGTCTGTAGTCCGGCTCTGAACTTTGTGATTCTTGACAGGAAAATCGCAAAAAGCAATCCGCCAAACACCTGGATCACAACACATATTACGGTATATACAAGTGTATGTAACACCGTCGTCCAGAATACGGTGTCCTGTGTAAACAACTGTTTATAATTGTTTATACCCAGGAATATCTTTTCACCTACACCGCTCCAGTCGAACAGGCTATAATAGCCTGCCCATATGACTGAAACCACTACAAACAATGTGTATACGATAAATGCCGGGAGTAAGAACATTAGGATTACCTTTTTTTGTCCATATGACTTTTGCATGATGCTCTTCTCCTCCTATCACTCACTATCATTTTGAGTTGTTAATGATAAATTGGTCTGCTGCTGCCTCAAATTCTTCCGGTGTTTCTTTTCCCTGTGCCAGTTTCTGCTGTTCATCCACAATATTGGTTAATGTTGCGGAATCCAGCTTGTCATCCCAGGATACCCAGGCATCTGTAGCATTTTCAAACAGTGGCTGCAGATCATAGAATAACTGATCCAATCCTTCAGGAATCTCATCATTAAACGGTGAAAATACCTGCGCATCGTTATAACATCCTTCTGAATAATGATTACACATATATTCGAAGAATTCTTTCATTGTATCATCATATGTTTTAGCATTAAATGCAGTTCCAAACCCACCATGAATCGGCACATTTGTTTCCATATTTTCCTGACCATCCACATCCGGCACTGCAAAGAATCCAAGCTGTCCATTCTTATACATTTCACTTGCCTGTGTGATCTGTCCGGATCCACTGTACCACATAGCACCATTTCCACCAAAGAACAAATCTGTCGCCGCCGTATAGTCTGTACTTAAGAAACCACCCTGGAAATACCCTTCTGTACCAAGAGTGTATAACAGATCTGCACCTTCTTTTGCAGCTGCATTCTCAGAGAATGTAGCTTTCTGGTCAATATAGTCCATAATAAACTGATCCTTTGTCATTCTCCATGGTGCAAAGGAAAGATAACGCATCAACTGCCAGTTTTCTTTTCCTGCTACAATCAATGGAATCTCTCCATTGTCTTTCAGTGTCTTGCAAGTATTCAGAAACTCATTCCATGTTGTCGGAGCTTCCAGATTATATTTTTCAAAAATGTCCTTCCTGTAGAAGAAAAATTCACAGTTCAATGCTTCCGGGAACAGATAAACATTACCATCGTCTTTATCCTTAAAGAAGTCATAAACCGCAGCATTCATATCGTCTTTCTTTCCGACACGTTCCAGTTCGTCACCGATATTCACAATACCGCCGATATCTTTAGCTGCTGCTGACAATGCACCATTCGCACATCCATAAATATCCGGCAGTGTATTACTGTTAATGTACAACTGTAATTTTGTTACATAGTCCGCATCCCCACTAATCAATTCAAATTCTGGTGGCTCCAGACCTTTTTCCTCACTGAAGTCTGTCAGCAGTTTTTTCATGATGATGTACTTTGCTGATGTTTCACTGGCTCTCATGAGAATTGTGATTTTCTTTCTCTCACCATTACTTCCGCTCTCCGTCTGTGAGGTATTTCCACCTGTCGAACTTCCGGATGCACCATTTCCACAACCCGTCAGCAGTGTTGACATTGTCATAACACCCGCTAACAACAAAGCGCCTAATTTTTTCATCTTCATAAATTTGTTACCTCCCTTTTTTAAATATGTGTCACTCTGTTTTTCTTGTGGATTTATTATATAAAAGATTTATCATCCATTGAATGAAAGATTCTTGCAGAATTAGTACATTTGAACACAAAATAGTAACACATTTTCACACCTTCCAAAAATTTGTGTTATTTTTTTTCAACAATGTTTAATATTTTCCATAGTTGTTCGGTGTTACCCCATATTTTTTTTTGAAAACACGAATAAAATAACTGATATCATGGTATCCCACTTTCTCAGCAATCTCACTGATCTTATATTGGTTTTCCAAAATCATCTTTTTTGCTTCTTTTAGACGGTAATCCTGCAAAATATCCAAGAAACTTCTATGGTAAAAACTTTTCAATAAATTGTTGATATATGTTTTACTGATTCGAAATTTTTCCGACAACTCATCAAGAGAAATATCCTGACTATAATTTTCACAGATATATTCCATAATCCGTGTCGCCATTTGTTGCTTCTTATCAAGTTTTACATCTTGATTATGTTCCTGAAGTTTTGCAATTGTATCATTCACAATCCGCAATAATTCTTTCTTATTATGGCAAAAAAAGAGGCTTTCCAGTTTTGCCGGTAATAAATTTCTGCTGTTTTCATCTATCCCAGCGATTTCATCATTAAGCACATACTGAAAACAGCTGATCAATAATTCCATAGCTGCATATCGCATCACGTCTATATCTTGACAACCTTCAAAAATTCTGTTCACAATTTCCTTTGCCGTTTCAACATACCCCTGATGAATTGCGGAAAAAAGTGTCCTTTTCTCTCCGACAGTTACTTCCCATGCTGTATTCTCCCACTGGCAAACGTCCTGGTATTCAATAATTCCTCCATTTTCTTCATTTCCTAAATTATTCTCGCAGGCAGTAACACTTTGTCTGTATGCCAAGGCCATATCATAGGAATTCCGAAAAACCTGGCTGATTCCAATTGCCATTGTACACTTCATAACTTCTTGAATACTCTTTACCATCTCCTCACAGTATTTCTTACACTTGCTGATAGCATCTTTTTGATTGACCTCTTCATCAAAGGCAATTAAAAATGTATAACCCAGCGGATCTGTCTCCACGTATACCCGATAACTGAATTTTTCCAGATATTCCTTGCAGATATTACAAATAATAAAATCCAACAGTCCTGGATCTATATCCAACTGTGTTTCTCCACTTAATTTTCCATAGATAACAAGATATTTCTCTATTTTCAGATTCACCTGATTCATTTTCTTTTCCAAAGCATCCCTGTCTTTTAATCTTCCATTTAACAGATCAGAGATTAGCTTTGCTCTGATTTCCGGCAATGCTTTCTGGTAATTCTTCTGAAGTTCATAGTAATCCTGTCTTTCAAATTGGTTTTTCCGTATTTTTTTGCATGTCTTTCCTATCACTTCATGCATTTCACGGAAATTCACCGGTTTTAGTAAATAATCTGCTACTCCAATTGTAATCGCCTGTTGTGCATAGCTGAAACTATCGTATCCTGTCAACAAGATAATTTCGGTATCTGGATATTTTTCCTTCGCATATTTTGCAACCTGAATCCCGTCTTTCTCCGGCATCTTGATATCACTCAATATAATATCCGGTTGGTATCGATCAATCAGTTCCATTCCTTCTTCCCCATCCATCGCTTTCCCGACAATTCTACATCCATACATCTCCCACGGGAACGAACACAGACCATCCAGAATAATATACTCATCATCCAAAATTAAAATTTTTAACTCCATGTCTTCTCTTCTCCTTTTGTAAACGGAATACAGATTTTTATGCATGTACCATTTCCCGGCTCCGAGTCTGCTGTCAGTCCGTATTCTTCCCCATACAGATAGCGCAGACGTTGATGAACGGCATACATGCCAAGTCCCGTATGAGCAACAGAAATATCCTTTTCTTCCCCTTCCGGTGGATCCAACAGATGAAGTAAGGTATCTCGATCCATTCCGACTCCGTCATCTTTAATCTCGATCACAACATTTCCCTGCTCAATATAACCATTTATGTTCAAAACAGTCTTTCCTTTTGATACCTCCACACTGTGTACAATTGCATTTTCAACCAGTGGCTGAATCGTCAGTTTGGGAATTTTTTCATCCAGAATTTTCTCATCAATTGCAAAATACACCTGAAAGCGATCCCGGTAGCGTGTCTCCTGTATATACAGATAATCTTTTACATATTTCAATTCCTGTCGGATGCTGAAAATATCCTGCTTATTTCCAATACTAATCCGCATCAGATTACTGATTGCACTGACCATATCACAGATCTCGGTATCTCCTTTTTTCATAGCCATCCAGTTGACGGTATCCAGCGCATTATACAGAAAATGAGGATTGATCTGTGCCTGCAAAGCTTTAAACTCCATCTCTTTATTTAACAGTTTGCTGTTGGTTACTTCATGCATGAGTTCTTCTATCTTTCTTGTTGTCTCATTAAACACCCGATTCATCTCACCAAATTCATCTTTTCTTTCTTCGCTGAGACGTACTTCAAAATCTCCTTCTGAAAACCGGTGCATCGCCAATACAGTTGCCCGAATCGGATGTACGATGACATAGGATAATAAAAACGAAAGAATACTGCTGATAAAAATCCCTATCATCAGCGTCTTGATCATCTGTTTCTGAATCGGCAGTAAATCTGCAGATATTTCCCTTAGTGGAATAATACCAATCACTTTCCATTTTGTCGTATCAGATACCCGGTAAACCACCTGGTATTTTTTCTTCTGCATCTGATATTCAAATTCGCCTTCCGTTGCCTGAAAGAGCTGATCGGCTTTCTTCGAAAGTTCCGATGCCTGCCCCTGCACGATCTGATTCTTTTCATCTAGAATCAATACCGCACCTTCTGAAGCAAAATTAACATTTTTCCGTATCTGTTCCAGCGCATCAGAATTGATGGACAGACGGATCGTTCCAATTGGAGACATCTTCAGATTGTCCCTTACCTCTTTTACAATCTGAAGATGACCACTGTGTTTCAAATCATTGATGCAGACAATTCCTCCCATTGCATCCGTAGCCTGCTGTATCATTTTCGCAATTTCTTCTTTTTCCGGCTTTTTTACCTCCTGCTTTACCGAAAAATAATAATCTTTTCCATTTTTCGCATAGATTTGCAGATCGTCCACATAAAAACTGTTAAACAACCGTACCATCTGACGTTTTAATTCTCTTTCCCGTGAAAAATATCCTTCTTCATAAACGCCCTTCTCACCATAACAAAGTTCCTCCTGTGTTGTCGCACTGTATGCTATGTAATTGATCTTGTCATAGATTCCCTGCATAAAATTTTCGTAATTTTCCGACATCTGACGGACCGTTTCCTGACTCTGACGCACCGTTTTTTTCAGAATAATTTCTGAAGCTTTATTATAGGTAAAGATCGTAGAAGTCAGCGTAACCATCAGGGTTATCGCTATGCTCGGAAATAATATTTTATAAAAAGTCGGAATATCTCTAATTTTTATTTTCATCTTCCACCTGTAAATCTTTCTGCTGAATTTTTAATATTTCTTCGAGGTTCTTTCCTGTCATATCCGCAATCTCTTCCGGAGTTTTCCCCTTGCCTTTCTTTTATAGTATCACACTTTTCTTCAGGGCGAATGTCTTTTGTTTAAGAAACAACTTTCTTTCAAACTCTATAAAAAAACATCCGTATTATGTTCTATATTCATTTACTCATACATCGGATATTTTCTCTTTTCTCAGGACTTTGAGTATTAGATATGTGATCTAGATATGTTGATTAGATATTTTTGTTTGTCTGAAAAGAATCTGTGGATACTACCATTTTGTTATCATAACTGCATTTTTAAAGCTACGCAATATTCTATTTTCTATTATATATTCAAAAGGAAGCAAAAAACGCTATCCGTTTTCCTGCTTCCTTTCATTTTCCATATCTATCCGTTTACACCTGCGGAAATACCTCCGTAAACACCGCATCCATCAGTTCCGGGCTTCTGCGGCATTCTGCGACAACGGTGATGACTGCGTTTTTCTCGCGACTGATGATGGACCACTGGCAGTATTTTCCGTCGGCGCGGAAGGTGTTTTCTCTGCCCCCCCAGAACAGATAACCGTAACCGAAGCTGTCTGCATCATTTTCAACCTGTTTGCTGGTAGCTGCTTTTACCCAGCTTTCCGGTACCAGTTGTTTTCCGTTCCAGTTTCCGTTCTGCAGATAGAGAAGTCCCAGTTTGTGGAGTTCATCCATTGTCAGGAAAAGTCCGCCGGCACCGAAGACATGACCATATGGATCCAGTTCCCAGGTCGGACGGGCGATGCCCAGCGGTTTGAACAGTCGCGGATACAGGTAGGATACCAGATCACATCCGGCTCTCCGTTCTACCAGAACACCTGCAAGATACGGACCTACGTTATTGTATACAAACTTTGTTCCCGGCTCGTAGACAAACGGGAGGGCAAGACTCATCTTCACCCAGTCCTCTTCCTCATAAACCGGGCGCTGTGCACCCATCAGTTCCGCTTTTTCCTGTCCGAGGCACATGGTCAGAAGGTCTTTTACCGTAGCCTTTGCAAGGTTCTCACTGACAGTTTCCGGAAGATCTTCGTCAAAACAGTCCACCAGTTTTTCATCCAGGGATAGCAGACCTTCTTTTACTGCGATTCCCACAGCTGTGGAAGTGAAACTTTTACTTGCAGAATATACATTTCTTCTGCACTGCTCATCCCACAGTTTCTTGCCGATTTCTTTTCCGTCTTTCGTCACAACGATTCCCAGAACACCCAGTTCCTTTGCTTTTTTCTCGAATACATCAAAATTCATGAAAGTTCCTCCTGTCATATGATACCGGATTGTTCCCCTGGTATCCTTTACATCTTATGTTTACCCATTTTCGCGTAACTGTCGGTCCGCGGCAGCCAGTCCAGGAATTCCGGCAGTTCCAGCTCCCAGAATCTCCATTCATGTTCATAACCATCCACCCGGTCAAAGCGGTGGTCGATCTTTAATTCATTCAGATATTCTTCAAAACGGTCCACCGATTCAATCAGGAAATCGTTGTTTCCCACACAGAAGAAGATATCCGGTAGCTTCTTACCCGCATCCACATCGTCACGGATGATCTGGTACAGATCCATCGGTTCCGGGAACTTATGGCCTACTTTTTCTTCCAGATCTTTCGCCCATACCGTTGCCGGTGAAAAAGCACCGACCGCACGATACTGCTCGGTATCTTTCATCGCATGGACAAGTGCTCCGTAGCCGCCCATGGACGCACCAGCAATATACGTGTGTTCCGGCCGGTCTGTGACCGGGAAATATGCCTTCACGAATTCCGGAACCTCTTTTCCGATAAATTCATAGTATTTTTCTCCGTAGATGGTATCCATGTACAGGGTATTTCCTACCGATACCGAGACTACTGCGATCCGGTACTCTTCCGCATAACGGCTGACGCAGGTAAAACGCTCCCAGGAAAGATAATCATTTCCATGGCCGTGTAAGAGGTATAACACCGGGAATTTTTCCGGCATCTGATGTGTTAATAAAGCCGGATCATCCATATCACAGGGACTTACCCCCGGCAGGGTGATCGTAAGATCTACTCCGTGTCCCAGGGAGTAGGAAAAAAAATTACAGTGCATCTGTGGCATATTTCATTCCTCCTTTTATTTTACAAGCAGCCAGGCCATGCTCTTTGCAGCGATCTCCAGCTGATGATCTTCTGTCTTTTTCGGTGCCCCTCCACGGCAGATCAGCTGTTCGGTCTGATCGATGCCGAAGTCTTCAACAAAAAGTGGCTGATCGAACGGATTCAGCACCACGTATCCGCAGCTTCCTTCTTTTTCTCTTTTTAACACGATCGGAGAGCATCCTTTTTCCGCTTTGACAAATTCCGCATACCCGTCATTTCCAAAGCAGGGATACGCTTTTCTGAGTACGATCAGCCGCTGGATCCAGTGATATAAGCTGTCTTCCTGCGCTATCTGGCTTTCCGCGTCCGGACGGTCGGTGTCCGGATCCATCGCCATATATAACATCCGGGACGGTGCACTGGAAAAATCTCCGTTGACTCCCTTCGACCACTGCATCGGGGTTCTCGAACCGGTACGCTCGTAACCGCCTTCCACAGAGATCATATCCGGGATATAACGCATCCCGATCTCATCGCCATAATATAAGAACGGTGCTCCCGGAAAACCATAGATAAATCCATAGGCCAGACGCATCTGCTCTTCATCCAGCTGATAAGAGATCCGGGCCATATCGTGATTGCCGCTTGGCATACACATCATGCCTTTCCCCCGCAGATTCTCCTGATTTTTTGCAAAGATCCCTGCAAATACAGAGATATCACTCTCCGGATCTCCACCAAAATAAGGATGATCTCCCCGGAACAGATCCATATAACCGGTATCTCCAAAATGCAGATAAAAGTCCATATCAAATCCCGCTTCCAGTGCCACCTCCGGTTTTCCCCACTCGGATACCAGCGCCGCTTCCGGGAATTCTTTATTCAAAAATGCCCGCACATCCTGCCACAGGCGGATCGTCTCTTTTTTATCTTCATCGTTTTTCACCAGCGAACCGGCCATATCCACACGGAAACCGTCACAGCCAAGTGTCAGCCAGAAACGCATGATGTTTTTCAGTTCTTCTCTGGTAGCCATCGGTCCCGGCGCATCGGTCGGCTGCTGCCAGCCGGCATCGGTAATATTAGCAAATCCATAGTTCAGCGCCGGCTGCGTGGAAAAACAGTTGACGCCGCAGCTGGCCGGACGTGGGGAGATGCCACGCAGGACACTGACGATTCCTTTGACATCTTCCATTCGTTTATACAGACTGTCGGTCCATACATAGCGGTCGGTATATTCATTTTTCTCCGCTTTCATCGATTCCTGAAACCACGGATGTGTCACAGCGGTATGTCCCGGCACCAGATCCAGAAGTACGTGCATCCCTCTTTGGTGTGCCGCTTCAAATAATTTTTTCAGATCTTCATTGGTTCCATACCGCGGAGCCACGCTATAATAATCTTCCACATCATATCCCGCATCGTAAAACGGTGAGGTAAAACAGGGATTGATCCACAGGGCGTTACAGCCCAGTTCCTGAATATACTCTAATTTTTCTGTAATTCCCGGGATATCCCCGATTCCGTCTCCGTTGCTGTCGCGGAAACTCTGTGGATATACCTCATAAAACACTGCATCTTCCAGCCACTTTATCATCTCAAGTCCTCCATTATTTTTCTTCTGTCACAAGCGTTTTCGTTGTCGGTCCCTCCTGAAAGCTCACCGGAATCTTTGTATTTCCTTCTGTTTTTCCATTCGCGATCAGTTCGTTCAGGCACCTTACAGCCTCTTTTGCAATCTCATGCACCGGCTGCGCAATGCTCGATACGATTGGTTTCCCCTGATTTAAAAACTGCAGACCATCGTATCCGATAATCTGGATATCTTCCGGAACCCGTTTTCCCATCTCTTCGAGTTCTTCCTGTACGATCATTGCAAGATGATCCGAACTGGTAAAGATTCCATCGATGGAATGTTCTCCCATAGACGGGGAAATATAAGCCCGCAGCATATTGTTGATCAGTTTTCTGGATCCGTAGGATTCATAGACCGAAACAATCTGTTTTTCTGACATTTCCACACTATTACAGGAAAGATTATGTTCCATACAATATTCAGTAAAACCGACTCTTCTTTTTCGTACTTCACTGTCTACGGATGACATTGTCATAAAGCACAACAGGTTGGTGGATCCTCTTTTATGCAGATTCTCTGCTGCAAGCCAGCCGCCCTGCCAGTTATCTCCTGCCACACATGGGATGTGTGATTTGTAATGACGGTCGATGGAAACAAAAGCCATGTTTTCGATCCGTTCCTCTTCTACCTTACTGTAAGTCACACCAATGATTCCGTCAACTTTATTTTGTTTTGCCATATCCATAAATGCCACTTCCCGTTCGGCATCATCACCGGACAGGCATAGCAGTACCTGTTTTCCGACTGCTGACAATTCGCTTTCCAAGGCATCCAGCAACAGTGCAAAATACGGATTGATCAGATTCGGCAGAATGACAACCACATAATCGGTCTTCTGCATCCGCATTCCCTTTGCCAGAGTATTCACCTGATACCCCAGTTTTTCTATGGACGCTTCTACCAGCTTTCTCCTCGCTTCACTGACACGTCCTCCATTCAATACGTTCGACACGGTTCCCACCGATACACCGGCATCCCGTGCAACGTCTTTGATTGTTACCATTTGATTTTCCTCCTCCACACCTTCCTATCAGATACTCAAGTTCGACACAGCAAGTTTCTGACAAGACGCGTCCTTCATCGGGACCTGAAAAGGCTATATTTATTTTTATTATAGAATTATTTTCTCGTATTGTCTATGTATTGTTGTGCACTTTATTTTCTATGATACCAGGATCGTGAGAGTACGAAGTACGGAACAATCCGGTATCAAAGGGGGTAAAATACCTTTTGACCCCAACGTCTTTCCGTTTATATAAGAAAAGGTGAGTGTATCTTTTCTTTATCAGATTCAGATACACTCACCTTTCAGTACCGCTTTATTATGATTTTACTGCACCGGCAACTACACCAGCGATAATATATTTCTGTAATGCGACATACAGGATGATTACCGGGATGATTGCCATAACCAGTGCCGCCATCAGAAGATCCATATCATTGCTGTATGTTCCCTGGAACAGCTTGGTTGCGATCGGGATCGTGTACAGAGATTTATCTGTCAGGATCAGGCTCGGCAGCAGGTAATCGTTCCACAGAGACAGGGCATACAGGATAACCAGTGTTGCTGTAGTCGGTTTTAACAGAGGGAACACAATCTGAAAGAATGTTCTCAATCTTCCTGCTCCGTCAATCTGTGCTGCCTCTTCCAGTGAGATCGGTACCCCACCTTTGATAAATCCATGGAACATGAATACCGCCATAGATACCGAGAAGCCCAGATGCATGAATATCAATGTTGCTCTGTGGTTCAGGATTCCAAATGTTCCACCGTAGATAGAGATCAGCGGGATCATAACTACCTGGAACGGGATTACCATGGAAAACAGCATTACCATGAAGATGATCTGGTTGATCTTCCATGCTTTTCTTACGAAGATGTAAGCTGCCATGGAAGAGAACAGAATGATCAGGAACACACTCACACAGGTAATGATCAGGGAGTTCTTCAGGATGTTCATGAAGTTCATCTGCTGGAAAGCATCTACAAAGTTATCTGTTGTAAAACCTTTTTTACCACCCCAGCTCAATGGCATTTTGATAATATCACGTTTGTGTTTGAAGGCATTCAGCACGATCATGTAGAACGGGAACATATAGATGATAAACAGCACTACAGTTACCAGTGTTTTCAGGAACGTTTTGATGCCTCTTACTGTCTTTTCCTGTCCTTCCATTATGCTTCAACCTCCTTCCGTTTGTTGATGATTGTCTGAGATACTGCAATAACCGCTGTAAAGATAAACAGGATGATTGCTTCTGTCTGTCCGACACCATACTGTTTTGCAGAAAAGGCTTTCTGATATACATACATGGCAGCCATAACAGTAGATCCGTAAGGACCACCTTCTGTCAGGGACAGGTTCACATCGTAGATCATGAAACATCTGGTGATGGTCAGGAACATACAGATCGTGAAAGATGCTCTCATCAGCGGAAGTACGATATATCTTGTTGTCTGAGATTCGTTACAGCCATCGATCTTGGCCGCTTCTTTCAGGTCTTCGGATACACCGGTCAGACCTGCAATATAAATTAACATCATGTAACCGGAAAACTGCCAGATCGTTACCAGTACCAGTGCTGCGAATGCAGTGACACTTCCTGACAGCATGGATTTCTGCAGAACGGTAACGTTCAGTGCATCACCAAAGTAAACAATAACTTTGTTAAATACGAACTGCCAGATATAACCAAGAATGATACCACCGATCAGGTTCGGGGTAAAGAATCCGGCACGGAAGAAATTCTTTCCTTTAATTTTTCCGGTTACCAGCAGCGCCAGTAAAAATCCGATTACGTTTACCAGAATTACGGAAATCACCACATACAGCAGTGTCAGTCCAAGGGACTGCCAGAAGCTGCCGTCTGCAACTACTGCAGCGTAGTTTTTCAGTCCTACAAATGGTTTGTTGCTGGATACACCGTCCCAGCTTGTAAATGTCAGATATACACCATATAAGAATGGTACGATTACCACGGCCAGGAATGCGAAGGTTGCAGGACCTGCAAATACCAGGAACGTGGAAACTTTGCTCCATAAGCTTTCTTTTTTACTATTCATCTCGTTGCCTTTCTTTCCCTCTTTTAGTGAAAGTTGCCGGGTCAGTATGCATTACTCTGCCCGGCAACTTCTTAACTAGCAACCAATTATGTATCTGCCTTTTTGATTATTCGGAAAGATTTGTCCAGTAATCCTGAACTTCTTTTGCGAATTCGGCACGGTCAATCTGTTTGTCCAGATATTTCTGCATGAACGCACCAACTTCTGACCAGTGATCTCCAGGATAGTTAGAAGGCTGATCAAACAGCTTTCCTTCTACAGTAAATCTCTGAATACTCTGTCCCAGCATGTTTGTAGCATCTTCTGTGATATTGGAGAATGCGGGTACTAAAGAGCAATCATCAACCAGTACTTTGTTTCCTTCCGCTGTGTTTGCCAGCCAGTCAAGGAAATCTTTTGCTGCTGCCTGCTGATCTTCATCGTTACATTCTTTATCGATCATAACCTGTTTGGTAGCACCACCACAGATGTAATCATTTACGTTAGCATTTCCTTCTGTTCCGTTCTGCGGTACCGGCATGATTCCGATCTCAGTATCGTCTTCAATGTAATCAGAAATCTCTGCCCATGCCCAGTTTCCGTTGAACCAGAATGCCACATCACCTTCTGCCAGGTCTGCTGCGTTTTCATCGTAATCAGCAGCCAGCGGGTCTGCTTTGTTGATGTTATATTCCATCAGCAGATCGTAGGTATCCATCAGAGAAGTAAATCTTTCGTTGGACATCAGATCTACGCTTCCGTTTCTCAGATCTTCCATAATCTTTTCTGTACCGGTCAGTGTTCCGTCCTGCTCTTCATATACCTGTGTGAAGTAATGTCCTGCATTGCTCCAGTCTTCCTGGTTCAGAGCCACCGGGCTTTCCATACCGTTGTCTACCAGTTTTTTCAGCAGTGCTTCGAAGTCATCCATGTTTGTTACAGAAGTCGGATCCCAGTCTTCTCCCAGAGTATCTTCGATTGCTGTTTTGTTGTAGATCATACCTCTGCCTTCGATACAGAATGGGAAGCTGTACAGTTTTCCGTCTGTTCCGGAGATACCGTACTGTGTACCACCATTTGCTGCCCAGGATTCATCACTCAGATCTACACCTTTTTCTTCACAGATAGAAGCAACGTCCTGTGGGTCACACATGATCAGTGTCGGAGCATTCTTTGCCGCATATCTGGCAGATACTTCCTGAGAAGGTGTACCACTACCGATGGTGTAAACTTCCAGTTTTGCTCCTGTCAGTTCTCCCCACTGCTCTGCAGCTGCTTCCAGCTGAGACTGGATCTCACTCTTTGTATTCAGCATGGTGATGGATACGCCGCTGAAATCTCCGCGTGCGCTGTCTGCGGAATCACTGTCATCGGAAGATGCGCTTTCATCTGTTGTTGTAGTTTCACTCTTGGAAGAAGAGTCATCGGAAGAAGAGCTTCCGCATCCTGCCAGCAGGCTTCCTGCCATTGCCATTGTTAATACTGCTGCAACTACTTTTCTTTTCATATTAAATATCCTCCTAAAATAGTTTATGCACTTTGCTACTTTGAAACGGTTCATTTTTTGTTTCTTCGTAGTTCCTTTCGTTGTATTTACTATACTACAACATCTTTGCACAAAGCAATTTGTGATTTTTTGATCAAAGTTACCGGTTACTTTTTGTGCATTTTTACCTTTCCTTCCATTTTCCTATTTAGTTTTTATCTCCTTTGTCTTTGAACCGTTTCATTTTATATGAATCAATCAATAAAATCTATGGTTTTTAATTCGATTTTTTACGTACATCTCCCAGTATCAATATGTGTTCAAATTTTCATTCCTCTGCTGGCTAAATTATTTCACTATTCAATTGCCCCTTGTTTATACAGCTTTTTTCCCAATTCTCAATTTCTATCTTTGTGTATTTTTACTACTGGTACTTTTTGCGGATTTATCCTATGATTAATTTATATATTGAATCATTTCATTTTACAAAATAACGTAACGGAGATAACAAGGAGGTTATCCAATGGCAACTTTAACAACTGTATCAAGTAATTATGGAACTATTAACGGTATTCAGAAAGATGGATATTCTGTTTTTCGGGGCATTCCATTTGCAAAGGTTCCCACAGGTGCTCTTCGTTTTGCACCACCTCAAAAACCGGAAAGCTTCAAAGAAGCTTATGATGCGTTTACTTTCCGTTCCATCCCCATGCAGCATTTCACCGACCCGGACGGTTTATATCAGAAAGAATTCTATGATAACCCGGACTTTCATTTTCCGATTTCTGAAGACTGTCTGTATCTGAACATCTGGACGCCGGCACATACTGCTTCTGAAAAACTTCCGGTAGCAGTATGGATTCACGGGGGTGGCTTTGAACATGGGTTTTCCACAGAACTGGAGTTTGATGGGGAAGCTTATGCAAGAAAAGGTGTGATCCTGGCGACTATTTCTTACCGCGTCAACGTATTTGGTTTCCTTTATGATCAGAAACAGGAAAAGGAACTTGGTTTCAGCGGCAACCAGGGACTGCTCGACCAGATTGCCGCACTGGCGTGGATCTATGAAAATATCGCTGCCTTCGGTGGAAATCCGGATAACATCACAATCATGGGCCAGTCCGCCGGAGCCATGAGTTCACATGTACTCACATTTTCTCCGCTGGCCACACCGATGATCCATCAGGCTATCCTTCAGAGCGGAAGCATTGCCGGTTTTCCGTCTCCAATGGTATTTACCAAAGCACAGGCGCAGGCGGTAACGGATAAGCTCTATGAACTGTGCGGTGTTTCTTCTATTGAAGAGTTACGCGGGCTCCCCGCAGAAGATCTGCTGGACAGATCCGATGAGCTGATGACTCTGTACCCATCCCTTCCGTTTCGTCCGGTCGTCGACGGTCATGTACTTCCGGATACTCCGGACGTTCTGACAAAAGAAGGGGGCATGGCTCATATCCCATATCTGATGGGTGTTACCAAGGATGATCTGTTTATTCCGGAGGGTGCTTCCCACAGAGAGGGTGGTTTCTTCACTGCTGCCGTTTCTTTTGCAAATACCTGCCAGAAACAGGATCTTCCGGTATATCTCTACGAATTCTGCCACGATCTGCCGGGAAGCAGTGATGGAGCATTTCATTCTTCCGAACTATGGTATACTTTCGGAACACTGGATCGTTGCTGGCGCCCGATGACAGACGCTGATCATGCACTTGCTGAAAAGATGGTCACCTGCTGGACCGATTTCATGAAGCACGGAAATCCGAACAGCACCGGCACAAACGACTGGAAACCATGGACAGAAGAACATCCATATGTCAAAACTTTCGCCTAATTCATAATTGATTCACTGAACTATCGATATGTAAAAAGCGCCCCAAAAACTATGTTTTTCAGTATATAAAATACCAGGAGAAAACATCCCATCCCGTTTTCTCCTGGTATATAATTCGTTTTATTTATATTTTATTGCCGTTCCGTATGCAATCACTTCTGCTGCACCTGACATCACCTGCGAGGAACCATATTTTACTCCGATCACTGCATCTGCATCCATTTCTTTCGCCTCATCCACCATACGTTTCGTGGCGATCTGGCGTGCTTCGTTCAGCATCTCCGTGTATCCTACGATTTCTCCACCTACCAGAGTCTTCATACCTGCCATAAAATCTCTGCCTATGTTTTTGGTCTGTACCACGGTACCCTTTACAATTCCCAGTGCCTCAAATTCTGCACCCGGAATATATTCAATACTTAGAAGCTTCATCTTCTTCTCCTCCTTCGATCTCTTTCATTCTTCCTGCAAGTGCTGCCAGTGTTCCGATCACGATTGCAACCGGAACTGCCAGAAACAGCACAAGCAATCCCCACGGAATCGGATCCTGTGCATTTGCCCATATTACCAGAAGCATACTGCATACCATAAGCACAATCATCACAGCTGCACCGACAATCGCACCTGTCATTTTTTTTTCGGTGAACATCCGTCCTGTTTACATCCATAAACTTCACACCTTCTTTCTCCATCTTCTCCACTTCTTCCAGACAGGCTTCTGCGTCCAGGGTATCCAGTGACAGATGCTCCTGTATCATCCGTTCGCAGATCTCCTGCATTTTTCCAAGACTTCTTTTTCGATGCTCCAGTTCTTTCAGATGCTGTTCCAGACAGATCTGCAGACTTTCCTTTTGCTCAAAAAGTGCTCTCATCTCCTCAATAGAAATATCTATTTTCCGAAGAAGCTTAATCTCCTGCAGTCGTATCACATCTTTCTGATGATATTCCCGGTATCCGTTCTCCGCCCGCTCGATCTGTAACAAACCCTGTTCTTCATAAAAACGGATATTCTTTTTTGTGATTCCGACTAACTCTTCTACCTGTTTGATCTTCATAATCCTGCATCCTACCTCTCGTCTTTTCCAAGCCCTTCAACATCCCATCAAAATTTCCCGGAAAAACCGCTTTATTTTCCTGTCTGTACCTGTTTTATAAGGCATCCACCAGGGGGAAAGTCAAGTATTTTCATAAAAATATTCAAATTGTGATATTCAATTCGCCAAAGTATCTAAAACCATACATATTCTTAAAGAAAATGACAAAATTGCAAACACACTGCATAGGCCATTTTTGCTTGTTATTATATCATGAACTTCGTTCATGATCGCCATTCGCCGCTCCCGATGAATAAGCTACGCTTATTCCCGCTCGCTAACGCTCATTATATCACACATCTCTTTAAAAAGTTTCCATAAAGTTCATCCTCCGACGTGCTTCACCATATGCAAAGGCAGACCCTGATTCCCGGATAGACAGTCCGAGAAACAGTGTGGTATGATATAAGAAGACAAATCGTAAACAACTGGCCGAACATCCGGTACAGAAATCAAGCAAAAAAACAGCTATAAGGGGGTAATAACCGATGCAAATGACGTTTCGCTGGTATGGCGATGGAAATGATGACATCACTCCGGAAATGATCCGACAAATTCCCGGAGTCAGCGGGCTTGTCTGGGCGCTTCATGACAAGCAGCCGGGGGAAATCTGGACTGTCGAGGAAATAGAGAAAGTAAGAGCTAGGATCGAAGGCGCCGGTTTCCACATGGATGTTGTAGAGAGCGTAAATGTCCATGACGATATCAAAATCGGTCTTCCTACACGGGATCAGTATATTGAAAATTATAAGACAACACTTAAAAATCTTGCACAGTTCGGTGTAAAAGTAGTGACCTATAATTTTATGCCGATCTTCGACTGGACAAGAACGGACCTTTTTCATCCGCTGGAAGACGGATCCACTGCACTGTATTATGAAAAAAGCAAAATACAGGATGACTATAAGGAAATGGCTGCCTATATTCTGGAAAATCTTCACGGAAAGACATTTCCCGGATGGGAACCGGAGCGAATGGCAAAACTGGATGAACTTTTTGAAGCGTATCGCCCGGTGACCAAAGAAAAATTGTGGGAAAATCTGCAGTATTTTCTGGAAGCAATCATGCCAACCTGCCATGAAACCGGCATCAAGATGGCCATTCATCAGGATGATCCGCCGTGGGATATCTTCGGAATCCCAAGACTGCTCTGTGATAAAGCATCCATCGGAAGATTTCTTCATATGGTAGATGATCCATACAACTGTCTGTGCCTGTGTTCCGGTTCCCTTGGCGCCAACCCGGAAAATGATGTGGCCGACATCATTCATACCTACTGTGACCGGATCGCTTTTGCTCATATCCGGAATCTTCGCCATTATCCCAACGGTGATTTCTCCGAAGTCTCTCACAGAGACTGTGACGGCGATATCGGAATTCTGGAAATCATGCGAGCATACCATGACTGCGGCTATACCGGCTATGTACGGCCGGATCACGGCAGACATCTGTGGGGAGAAGAATCCCACTGCCGGCCGGGATACGGTTTGTATGACCGGGCACTCGGTATCATGTACCTCTGGGGATGCTGGGATATGTTGGAACGTCTGGAACCGGATTCCGGTCAGTTACGCTCCATTTCTTCTGATGCAAAATAAGCATGTGTTTTATGATCATCACAGCAGTCACCTGTTTCTCGTGTAGGCACAGACTTTTGCCCGTCACCCACGTAAATGATTGATATACAATGCAATAAAAGGACTATCCGTGTTGGTAAGATAAAAAATACTTCCTAAAGATTTTTCACCTTACCTACACGGATAGTCCTTTCTTTATTTTATATGGGTAATTTTCCCTAACAGGAAATCACCTTAATTCCTTTTTCAGACATTCCAACAGACTCTGGCATCTCTATTTACGTATATCTTGCATTTGTCATACCCGCTGCTTATTTTCCAAATGTAAATCTCACCTCCACCGGGCGGCATCCGGTCAGGGCAACGCTTCTCTCATCCGGCTGTGTGCATCCCACATAAAGCGAAAACTCATCACTGTCTACATAGCGCTTTCCTTCCTCGTCTACGATCGTCAGTGCCCGCGGATCGATGGTAAGATCCGCTTCTATGGTTTCTCCGGCTTTTACTTTCACCCTCCGAAATCCACACAAGCTGTAATTTCTGACTGCATATCTGGATTTCCAGTCTTTTATGTAAACCTGAACCACATCGTCTGTGTCCCGCACGCCGGTATTGTTTACTGTACAGCGAAGTTTCAGCGGCCGGTCTTTTTCCGGTTTCTCTGTCCATGCAACTGCAGTCACCTTCACATCCCCATAAGTCAGTCCATATCCAAACGGATACAGTGCTTCCATTTCCATATAACGATACGTTCTGTTTTTCATGGAATAATCGGTAAACTCAGGCAGGTCTGCTGTATCTTTATAAAATGTAACCGGAAGCTTTCCGCTTGGTGATACCTTTCCAAAAAGAATATCTGCCACCGCAGTTCCACCCTCTGCGCCAGGATACCACGCCTGTAAAACCGCATTGGTATTCGCATCCGCATATCGCAGGTCCATCGCGCTTCCCGAAAGAATAACCGTGATCACAGGTTTTCCGACAGCCGCAACCGCCTGCAGAAGTCTCTGCTGACAGCCCGGAAGTTCCAGAGATGCCTTATCTCCTGCCTGCCCGCGGTTACTCTGATCCGGTTCTTCTCCTTCCATCGTCTCATCCAGTCCCAGAACCACAACCGTCACATCGCTGTGTTTGGCCGTGATCACTGCCTCCGAGATTCTGTCATCGTTCCATGCCAGATTTTCCATGACATCTTTATACATATGGGATCCCTCTGCATAAAGTACACGGCAGTCCTCTTCTGCCTCTTTCTGAATTCCTTCCAGAACCGTCACATACCGTGAGGATGTTCCGTGGTAATTTCCCTGCAGGGCGATCCGGTTGTTCGCATTCGGTCCAACCACTCCGATCGTCCGGATCTTTTTCTTATCTAACGGCAAAATTCCATCGTTTTTCAGAAGAACCGCACCTTTTTGTGCCGCTTCGACAGCCAGCTGCCGATGTTCTCTACATTCTACTACTTCATAAGGAATATCATCGTATTCACTTCCGTCAAACATTCCCAGAAGAAAACGTGTGGTAAATACCCGGATACAGGATTCCGTGATCTGTTCTTCGGTAACCAGGCCATCCTGAAGTGCTGCCATAATATACGCATATGTACATCCGCAGTTCATATCACATCCCGCTTCCAGTGCCATCTGTGCGGACTCTTTCGGTCCGTTTGTAACCTTATGGAACTGGTGAAAATCCTGGATTGCCCAGCAGTCCGATACCACATGTCCCTCAAATCCCCAGTCTTCCCGAAGAATTTTTTTCAGTAACGTCTTGCTTCCGCAGCTTGGTTCTCCATTGGTCCGGTTATATCCTCCCATCACGGCTTCCACACCGCCTTCTTTAACTGCCGCCTCAAAAGCCGGAAGATAGGTCTCATACAGGTCTTTTTGTGAAACTACCGCATCAAACTCATGACGGATCGCCTCCGGACCGGAATGTACGGCAAAATGCTTCGCACATGCCGCCACTTTCATCGTCTCACCATCACCCTGTAAGCCCTTGATAAACGCCACACCGAGTCTCGCAGTCAGAAACGGATCTTCTCCATACGTCTCATGCCCGCGTCCCCACCTCGGATCACGGAAAATATTGATGTTCGGTGACCAGAAAGTCAGTCCTTTGTAAATATCTCTGTCTTCTTCTTTGGAAAATGCATTATACTTGGCTCTGCCCTCTTCTGCAATCACATCAGCGATCTTCTGCATCTCCTCTTCATCAAACATGGCTGCACAACCGATTGCCTGTGGAAATACCGTTGCAGTACCTGCACGTGCCACTCCGTGAAGTGCCTCATTCCACCAGTTATAAGTCGGAATTCCCAGCCGTTCAATCGCCGGGGCATCGTATTTGAGCTGTCCAGCCCGCTCCTCGATGGTCATTTTTGCTACCAGGGATTCTGCTTTTTTTCTTGCCTGCGCTCTGTCCATATTTTTCTTCTCCTCCTTGATATGTTGCTGTGAAAAATCCCCTTCTGTGCCAAATATCATTTTCTTTTTTTGCACAGAATTCCTCACTGCAAATTTTACCATATTTTTCTGTATCTGTGTTTAATTTCAGTATTTTTACACAAAAAATCCTGTACGGAAAAAACGCTTTCCATTCTCTCCGTACAGGATGTTATCTTTTTTATTTGCTCAGTTTTTCTCCCTTGTTCTGCAGACACACTCTACAGTATGTCACCGATGTTACCAGCCAGATCACTGACGGCATCACGATGGCAAGGATCCCCGTATCAAAAAACATATGCAGGATCAGCGCCACAAACGTCAGGATCGGCGCCCATTTCATCACGGTCTGATAGCCTTTGTAACTTGCCTGGTAGATACATTCCTTTTCTGCCTCATCGCAGCTTTCCAGCCACTGTTTCGGGAATTTTAAAGAAGTCGGATCTCCTTTTTTGTCCGGATAGATCTTCTGTATCACGCGGACATAGCGAATCTGCCATACATTCAGATACACTTCCAGTGCAATAAATGTAAGAATTTCAAGCAGAAACCACATTATCCCAGAACCGTTCAGACTTTCAATATATTTTGTGGAATATCCGGTTGCGAGAAGCAGAATCATCACAATACTTCCGGCTAAGCTTACGATCATTCCCTACTTCCCGCAGCTTCCAGCTCGTAATCCAACCGTTCATACGCTTCATCTTCTGCCTGTTCCATGGCTTCGCCCGCTCTTTTCAGTCTGCCCATATACTGCTCACAAAGTACCAGCGCTATCACTCCACAGATTGCCATCAGCGGAAGCATCCAGGTGCGGACACTGTTCAGGAAGAATTGCATTCCCTCCTGAATACCTGTCAGAACTCCATGCACTTGTCCCATTTCCATGACACCCCCAGAATTCCTCCCAGCGCACCGCTGATACACATGATTCACCGCATATTTTACATAACATTTTTCCTTTTTTGGTTTTATTCA
>ENA-OPZZ01000117-OPZZ01000117.1-human-gut-metagenome-genome-assembly--contig:-NODE-117-length-60802-cov-7.459712_pt1 | contig 60802 bp, 60 predicted proteins | sample MGYA00242487_ERZ504511 | MGnify/ENA primary metagenome ERZ504511 (study PRJEB26092, sample SAMD00036241) | human gut metagenome | host: Homo sapiens | study: EMG produced TPA metagenomics assembly of... | reverse complement strand
TTGAGGAGTATTTGTCAAGTAATATTTTAGGAAATATCAAGCAGGTATCAGAGAGAGCATTGCCCGTTTAACAAGCAACAATCTCTTAAGTTAATGACATTGTGTGTGAACAGTAACATATTTTCAACAAAATTTCACAAAAAAATATAAATACCACTTGTGTTTTTGAATAATATGCATATAATATCACATTTACGATTTTATCCCGTAAAATCAAGGGAAAACAGGTGTTAAACAGGTATAAATACACCAAATTTACACCACAGAATATAGCATTACATCTATAACAATACAAGAACATTTAAACATCTGAATAAGTCCATGTACTTTTATAACAATAGGTACGTGGGCTTATTTTAGTGCTTAAAAATATTATCAAAGAAATGGTGATTTCATAGAACAAAAGCAAGGAGGAAAAGACGATGAACAAAACAATATATGAAGCAGAATTTACCAAAATGGTACATGATAAAATGAGAGAAGCTAATAGATTCAAAGAATATGAGAGAATACCAAAAAATAGGATAGGTGGAGACTACTGGAATACATACTGGACAATCCGTTATATGCTTCACACTATAGAGGATATTTTGGCTAAGGGAGATAAACTGGTATTATTAGGATTTTTCACTGTAGAACCTAAAATTTTATAAAGAAAAAAAAACATGTTCTGGAATGGAAAGAACAGGCAAAAATGTGTATGAGATTCCAGAAAGATATAAGGCAAAGTTTAAATCTGGTACTGTGTTAAATCGTGCTTGCGAAGCGTATGGAGATTATCTCAAAGAAGAAGCAAATAATAAAGATGACGAATACGAAGAAGGAGAAGAAGAGTAATGGAGTGATAAGATATGATAATGTAAATGCTATGCATGTAGAAATAGAAATGTTATTTAGTTGTGATAATAGAAATAGAGTAAATTTTGATGGGTAAACTGGGCGAGGATAATTTACCTGAGACAAGTCCAGAGTGGTGTCCAATGGCTGACAGGACAATTGATGAAAATAATATGGCTGAGAAAGGATTAGAGAAGTAATGGAATTAAATAATACAGAAATGAAGATGAAGCACCGATTGATAAGCTTCTGGAATCGTTGGGAGTCACAGCGGAACAATGGGAAGAACCTGATGTGATGGGATTTTAAGGGTAGGTTCAAATTTCTGTCGGTTTAGAAACGCATCAGACAACGGAAAAATGCGATAAATTCGTTGTTTAAAAACCGAAGTCAGTTGTTTAGAAACAGGAACGGAAGTAATATTTAGTTTACTTCTATAGACAGGACGGAGGGCTTTTTCATAAGACTTCCGTTATCCTGCTTATAATAACGGAAGGGAACTAATACAGTCATCCGTATAACCATAACCATCCCTCACAGAATCAATTCTATGCTGAAAATCCTTATATATAACCTTAAATTTCCAACGAAAACCATCTACCCTAACAACTTTACCCTTAAAGCATTATCGTTGAAATTTGATGGTTAGTTCATTAATATATTGTGTAGAAACGAGTATAAGATGTCTGCTGCCGATGCAGATATTTATATAAGGATGGAAAAGATATAATTCTTGAAATAATGCATAGTATTGACAATGCATTGCATAAGCTATATAATGATAATATAAATAGATTAGAAAGCAGGTGGATTTATGGCAAATGTATCAATTAGAATGGATGATAATTTAAAGAAACAAGCAGAAGATCTTTTCAATGATTTAGGTATGAATCTGACAACTGCATTCACAATTTTTGTAAAACAGGCAATCAGAGAACAGGGAATACCGTTTGAGATTACCAGAGAAATACCAAACAGTGAAACAATATCAGCAATTAATGAAGTGCAGCAGATGAAACAGAATCCTTCTCTTGGAAAAGCATATACAGATGTGGACAAGATGATGGAGGAATTATTAGCATGAAATATACGGTTAAGCCGACCAGTAAGTTTCAAAAAGACTTAAAACGTATTCAGAAACGTGGATACGATATGAGATTAATGACTGATATCATCAAAAAATTGGCAAATGGTGAAATATTACCGCCGAAGAATCGAGATCATAATCTTTCAGGAAATTATAGTAATTGCAGAGAATGTCATATTGCTCCTGATTGGTTGTTGATTTATGAAGTCTATGAAGATGAACTATTCCTATATTTGACAAGAACTGGAAGTCATAGTGATTTGTTTTGATTAAAATAATAGGACTATAACAATATGAACGAATATTTTCCAACAGTAGTACAGGTGATACCATTGGATAACTTTCATGTGCAGGTATTCTTTGATGACGGTAAGATTGTAGACTATGATGCTACAGAAGATTTGAAAGCAGAAATATTTAAGCCATTAAGAGATATTGATGCATTTAAAGAAGCTTGTACCGTTATGAATGGTACTCTTGCATGGGATCTTTCTGGCAACAGAGATGAATCCAGTTGTATTGATATTGATCCGTTTACTGTATATGAGTTAGAATCCATTAATAATCTGATTGCTTGAATAATGTGATCACAATTTAATATGAGCAGTATGAAAGCCCTCGGGAGTTAATCCTGGGGGGCTTTTGGTATAGCCAAATCCGTTGAAGTATGTTATTATATGCATCAGTTCTCAGAATCGGGAATATTCAGTTGAGATAAGAAAGGACACAACAATCATATGAACATAGGAAACAATATAGGAAATATCATGAAGATCACAGGCGCATGGAACACCTTTAAGAGCAATCATCCCAAGTTCCCGGCATTCTGTCAGGCAGTTTCACGCAAAGGGCTTAAAGAAGGAAGCATCATTGAAATTGCGATCACCACTCCTGAGGGAGAGAAGATAGAGACAAACCTGAAAGTAAAGGACAGTGACCTGGAATTACTGAAACAGTTGTCTGACCTGAAAATGTGAAAAAGTTTACAAAAATTTTATTTGAATAACAGGTATAAATCTGCTATAGTATTCTATGTTGGTTAAGTTGATTATTATTCGTTCCCATATATAAGAATGATAGGTTCTCAAAAGAAAGAAGAGGAAGAAAATTGCGTAAAAAATCACATATTTTATTAGCAAGATACCTTGCGGATCAGATGCAGACCACAGCAAGCCTGCAGTCTCACAGAAAGGCTTTCTGTCTTGGTAGCATTCTGCCGGATATCAAACCGTCCTTTATCACCAGAAGGCACGAGTTCTACGGAACATTTGAAGATGTCAAGAACCGGATGAAAGAACTGGCAGATATCAGACCGGATGAGAGTAACCAGAGAGTTTACTGGCGGCGGTTCGGCGAAGTGATCCACTATATGGCGGATTATTTTACCTTTCCTCATAACAAAACATATACAGGAAGCTTCAGCCAGCATAATCATTATGAGAAAGTACTTAAGAACAGACTGAAAGAATGTATACAGCAGGGAGAAGCATATGCATATCTGGAACCGGCCATCCGCTTCGCTGATTTCTCCACCCTGATCGATTATATCGAAGCTACTCATGAGAAATACCTCAACAAGCTCCGCAGCGTGGAAGAGGATATCCGCTTTATCCTGAATATGTGTTTTCAGGTAGTGCAGGGACTGATACAGATCTGCATTGGTAATAAGAACTTTGCAGGAGCCATTCAGGCAGCCTGACAGAGATACGCTAAGAATACAGGAAGGCTGTGTGGAAATCATATCCGCACAGCCTTCCTGTATTCTGAAACATATCTTCCTCACTGCTTGTTGCTTTTCGCAACTTCTGCAGGGGGACTTACTTGATTCGGTTAAAATGTGACAAAAAAATGAATTTTGGTCAAATCTGGAATTTACCTGCCCTGAGTTGTTGATTTCAAAAAATGATTATGCTAGAATAAAACAGGTTAATATTTCGGGATAATTCACTTATGAAATAACATAATAATGTGAAAAGTAATTTAGACAGTATGCCCTTATAAACAGGGGGTAAGGACATGCTCACAGTAAGAAGGGAGCAATTTAGATATATGAAAAACAAGTATCTTACCAGATTCTTATGTCTGACATTGATGTCAGGAATGGTATTATCCGGTCCTGCGTCCGTACTTGCAGCAGAGGATACTGCTACGTATACAGCAAACGGTTCTGATTTCAGCGATTCCGGTGATTTTGATTCAGGATCAGAGGATCCGGCGCCGGCAGATCCGACTCCGGCAGAGCCAACACCTGCGCCGGTAGATCCGACACCGGCAGACCCGACACCTGCACCGGTAGATCCGACACCAACACCGGCAGAGCCAACACCTGCACCGGCAGATCCGACTCCGACACCAACAGATCCGACTCCGACACCTGCGAATCCTACACCAACACCGTCTTCACAGATTACGAAGGCAGCCCAGGATGTGATCGACAGAATCAAAGAGTTGAACGCACAGACCATCACGCTGGAGAAGAAAGCCACTGTTCAGAGCATCCGCACTGCATATAATGCCCTGTCTGATACAGAGAAGGCACAGGTTTCTAATTATAATCTGCTGGTTCAGGCAGAAGCGACTATTGCTCAGCTGGAAGCGCAGAAGAACAATGCGAATACGAATAATCCATTTACGAGTAATACCAGTGCTGCACAGACCGGAACTCCGGTATATTATGCGTCCAATATCCACGCAGGTAAGGATTTCTATCTGGACAGCCTGAAGAATAACTACAATCTGACCTTCTCAGATGATTTCGCTTCTGTTATGGATGAGATCGAGAAGGAATATAAAGAGAAGAACAAAGTAGCAGATGCCAGCGATGTAAACGGCAGCAAGACCACCACATCTGCAGACAGTCTTCTGGTAAGAAACTGGCAGGATATCCTTGCAGTCTATGTATATCAGCAGAGCCAGGACGGAAAAACAGAATTTACCCTGGATTCTTCCTGCAAGAAAGACCTTGCGAAAATCTTTGCAGAGCTGAACCCGATCGTAAGGGACAAGCAGGATATCACTCACGTTACATACGCTAATCGTAAAATCAACTACTATATTAAGAAAAATAAAATCGCAAAAAAGGATCGTACGATCCTTAAGAAATATGTGGAGACAGACTGCAAACTCCTCTGCGCGGTAGTAACAGCTGCCAACGGTTTTGTCCGCGAGAGCGTAGGAGATGATGTTTCCGAGGAAAGAGTAAATGTTATCTCCGCAGCCTATTCACTGGTTGGTAAAGTCGGTTACTTCTGGGGCGGCAAATCCACAGTGATCGGTGAAGATCCAGGCTGGGGAACCAGCGAGAAGGTATCAGCTGAGGGAAGCAAGAGCACCGGAACCATCCGCGCATACGGACTGGACTGCAGTGGTTTTGTCACCTGGGCAGTGATCAACGGATATCAGGATAAAGCAATGCAGGAAGCTGTAGGCGACGGAACTTCCGATCAGTGGGAGAAAGCAAACGTGGTAACTGAGGCAGATGCACAGCCCGGAGATCTGGTGTTCCAGAAAGGACCGGAAGCAGGAAGCGATAATCATGTAGGTATTCTCTGCGGTAAAACAGACGCAGGTGACTGGATCGCAGTACACTGCTCCTCCGGTAAGAATGGAGTAACAGTAGGCGAAGCATACAGTGCAAGCTTCCGTTACATCCGCCAGCCATCCTTCTACCCGACACAGGAACAGGTTCAGGAAATGCAGAGCAGCAGTACGGTAAGCACAACAACAGGTGATGCAGCAGTTTCCACAGGAACAGATATCTTTTCTGCAAATGTGACAGTAAGCAATACTCTGCAGGATGCGATGAAGTCAAATACTTCCGACTCAACAGGATTCACAACATCAGGATCCACTGAGAAGACTTCCATCCTTCCGGATAAGATTGATCTGTCAAAAGAGAAAGTCGCTGTATTTAAGGCAAAATAAAATGTATAAAAGAAGAGAAAGTCATACAAAAAAGTCTGGCTTTCCCTTCTTTTTTCGTGTGTAAACTTTTTTATCTGTTAACTTAAACGATTAAGTAAAAACTGACGAATTTGCTTATTTGTCTGCGGAATATGATTCAAAAACGAAAAAAATATTCGAAAATATGGAAACCCCTGGAGAGTACAAAAACCTGTGAGTAGATGGATATTTATATCATCAAAAGCATACTCGTTGAAGTAGGAATGGAACATAAAAGTTTATAATTTTTTATAAGTTTTCAGTAACGGTGTCATTAATCTATATGAAGGGATTTGAGAGAGATACGATCATGTATGAAAAAGGTCAGGAAGCTGAACGCAAAAATACAGAAAGGGAACGTCAGAGAGCGGATTTTGCTGAAAAAGAAAAAATAAAGGCCCCAAAAGAGACAACAGAAGCACTTAAAAGAGTAGCTGAACTGGAGAAGATTTTGCAATGTAAAACTACGGAGGGTAAATAAGATTATCTTAAGATAGCCACAGACTGGCACCCATCCAGCCTGCGGCTTTTTCACCCACTATTTTTGAGTTGACTTTTTGGCACATTGCGCATATACTAACAGTAGCTAAGGAATGTGGTGAGATTCCGTGAAGCAAAACAAAAGCCCTCAGAGTGCCAGCTCTGGGGGCTTTCTTGCTCGTTACGGTGAGCTATTCCGTTTAGACTGTTGCTGTCTATCGTCTGCTGTCCAGCCATTTGCATATGTAGTAGCTAACTACGCCTGCTATAACAGAGACAAGAAATGTGGTGAGAATTTCTTCCATGGAGTCCACCTCCTTTCTGCTGGAGGTTTGACAGCTTTTTGAGTATAACATGTTTTAGAACAACTTGGAATAGTAAAACCTGGCATGAGTTAACTGATAGAGGCAGTTAGGGGAGAACCCTCTGCCGGGACTGGTATTAATACTGAACAGGTCTGGCGGGGTCGCACGCCTCAATGACTGTTTTTGAGGCGCTCCCTTTATGAAATTAAAAAATTAGGAAAAAATATTATTGTTGTACTGCATGATGAGTAAGTGGTATAATAATACAAGTTTATATTGCAGAAAAAAGTTGTTGTTCGTGAGAGGCTGGGAATAATGATTGAGTGGAAACAAATGACGATGCAGGAAGCAGAGAATAAAATGGAGGTGCTTCGGGAGATTTTTGATGTAGTCCGTCTCCTGAAAGGGAGTGATCTGCAGGCTGTCGGAATGGAAAGTAAGCTTGCAGGAAGAGAAAATCCTTGCCAGTGTTATGCTTTCTGGAATAAAGATAAAAGATGTGAGAATTGCATTTCCCTTAAAGCACTGGAGGAAAAGAAACAGACATCCAAAATTGAATTTCTTGATTCTGATATGTATCAGGTATTTGCAAGGTATCTGGAGATTGACAGTGAGCCTTATGTAATGGAAATGCTGAAAAAGCTGGACGAGAACACGCTGACTGATGAGGAAGGATATGAAAAACTGACGGAAAAGCTGACTGTATATAGCGAAAAGCTGTATAAGGATGTGCTGACAGGGGCGTATAATCGCAGATATTTTGAGGAAAAAGTCAAAAATATGTCTTTGAATGCCGGAATTGCAGTTATCGATCTGGATGATTTCAAATTGTTCAATGACACTTATGGTCATGATGGAGGAGACCTGGTACTGATAACCGTAGTGAATGTAATTCGGCATTATATCCGTCGTACGGATATTCTGGTGCGCTATGGAGGAGATGAATTTCTGCTGATCCTGCCCGGAATTGAGAAGGAAGTCTTTTCACAGAAGCTCCGTATGATCCAGAAGAAGATCCATGCGACGCATATTCCGGGTTTTAATCGTCTGAAGCTTTCAGTGAGCATTGGTGGAGCTATGTTTACCCATGGCAGATTGGAGGAAGCGATCACCAAAGCAGACAGACTTATGTATATGGCCAAGGGACATAAAAATATAGTAGTGACTCGGTGGGATCAGAAGAAAAATACAGATGAGATGGAAAAAAGGAACCGGCTCCAGCTTCTGGTTGTTGATGATTCTGAAATGAACCGAGAGATACTTAAGGAAATTCTGGGAAAAGAATACCGGATACTGGAGGCCTGTGACGGGGAAGAGGCTCTGAAGATACTGGAGCAGTATGGACCTGAAATCTCATTGGTTCTGTTGGATATTATTATGCCAAAAATGGATGGATTTGAAGTACTCGCCTATATGAACAGAGATAAATGGATCGAGGATATACCGGTGATCATGATTTCCAGTGAAGGATCAGAGAGTTATATCCGCCGTGCCTACGAACTGGGGGCTTCGGATTATATAAGCAGACCATTTGATGCTAAGGTGGTATATCAGCGGGTTATCAATATGATCAAGCTTTATGCCAAGCAAAGGCGTCTGATCCATTTGGTAACAGATCAGATTTATGAAAAAGAGAAAAACAACCGTATGATGACCGGGATTCTCAGTCAGATTGTAGAGTTCCGAAATGGTGAAAGCGGGCTTCATGTGTTGCATATTAATATTCTGACTCAGCTTTTGCTGGAGAAATTGATGCGAAAATCAGAGAATTACGATCTTTCCTGGTCTCAGCAGCATATGATCGCCACAGCTTCCGCACTTCATGATATCGGTAAGATTGGAATTGATGAAAAAATTCTGAATAAACCCGGAAAGCTTACAAAGGAAGAATTTGAAGCTATGAAACAGCACACGATCATAGGGGCCCGGATGCTTGACAGGCTGGAAATGTATCATGATGAAGAGATGATGAAATATGCCTATGAAATATGCCGCTGGCATCATGAACGTTATGATGGAAAAGGATATCCGGATGGTTTGAAGGGAGAAGAAATCCCCATATCTGCACAGGTGGTATCACTGGCAGATGTGTATGATGCCCTGGTAAGTGACCGGGTATATAAGAAAGCATATTCTCATGAAAAGGCAATAGAGATGATCCTAAATGGAGAATGCGGAATGTTTAATCCTCTTCTTTTGGAATGTCTGGTGGAAATTCAGGATAAAGTACGCAAGGAACTTGGTATTAAAGATGTGAATGAATGTCTGGAATATCTGGAAGAGAGAAACAGATAAAATCCCCCTGAAAAGAGCCTAAACTCAGCGATGAATGGGTGTACATTTCTGTAGATCTGAATGGATTAAAATGGGAAGACAGAGTGATCAAGTTGAACGTGTAGCCTGCGGCAGTGGGAAATCAATAAATTTCTATCAGATCAGAAGGATGCAGAGAATGTTGCGGCTTTGAAAATAATAAATGGTCATTACAGAGATCGATTCATGAAATGCAAAAATATTTTGTAAAAAATTTTCCTGAGTATCTTGACAGGGAATAAATAATCCTTTATAGTATAGCACAGATTTGGTGTGTTACTGGACAGGCAGGCATTAACCGGTCATAAATGTTATTTTTTAATGTTTATGGGGGTTAGTGCCTTTTTTTGATGTATTTTATGTGGTAAAACGCGGAATAATCATATGTCAGAAGGTTTTAATCTCCCGGAAACAAGACGGTTTATTCGCACGAATAAGGAAAAGGAGACAAAAGAACATGAAAGACAAGATTTTTGGAGTTTTGCAGCGTGTGGGAAGATCCTTTATGCTTCCGATCGCAATTCTCCCTGTTGCAGGTTTGTTGCTTGGTATCGGCAGTTCCTTCACAAATGAAACAACTATCGCTACCTATGGATTGCAGAAGATCCTGGGAAGTGGAACATTACTTAATTCTCTTCTGATTATTATGAACAAGGTTGGAAGTGCTGTATTTGACAATCTGCCGCTGATCTTTGCGGTTGGTGTTGCCATTGGTATGGCAAAGAAAGAGAAAGAGGTTGCTGCTCTTTCTGCGCTGATTGCATATTTCGTTATGAATGTGGCTGTCAGTGCCATGCTTCTTATCAACAATGAAATCACAGCAGACGGTCAGATAGCAGCAGATGTACTGGAGGGAACCATTACTTCTGTATGCGGGATCCAGTCTCTGCAGATGGGTGTATTCGGCGGTATTATCGTAGGTCTTGGTGTTGCGGCACTTCATAACCGTTTCCACAAAATTGTGCTTCCGAATGCGCTGTCATTCTTTGGCGGCTCAAGATTTATACCGATCATTTCTACGATTGTATATATGTTTGTGGGAATCCTGATGTATTTTGTATGGCCGGCAGTTCAGAACGGTATTTATGCTCTGGGCGGTCTGGTAACAGGCAGTGGATATCTGGGAACTCTGATTTTTGGTATTATTAAACGAGCACTGATCCCCTTTGGGCTGCATCATGTATTTTATATGCCATTCTGGCAGACCGCAGTGGGCGGAACTATGGAAGTTGCAGGACAGGTGGTGCAGGGCGGACAGAATATCTTCTTTGCACAGCTTGCTGATTCTGCAAATATAGCACATTTCAGTGCGGATGCAACCAGATATTTCTCTGGTGAGTTTATCTTTATGATTTTTGGTCTTCCGGGAGCAGCGCTGGCTATGTATCGCTGTGCAAAACCTGAGAAGAAAAAAGCGGCAGGCGGACTTCTTCTTTCCGCAGCGCTGGCATGTATGTTTACTGGTATCACTGAACCGCTGGAATTCTCATTCCTGTTTGTAGCTCCGGCATTGTTCGTAGTTCAGGTGATCCTGGCAGGTGCGGCTTATATGATCGCACATATGCTGAATATTGCAGTAGGACTTACTTTCTCAGGCGGTTTCCTTGACCTGTTCCTCTTTGGTATCCTGCAGGGAAATGCAAAAACAAGCTGGCTGAGGATCATTCCGGTTGGTATTATTTACTTTATCCTGTATTATGTGATCTTTACATTTATGATCAGGAAATTTAATTTCAAGACTCCGGGACGTGAAGATGATGATACAGAGACAAAGCTTTATACAAAAGCTGATGTAAATGCAAGAAAAGAAGCCGGAAAGACAGCCGGTGCAGCTGTAGCAACCTCCGGTGATCCGGTAAGTGAACTGATCACCAGAGGTCTTGGAGGAAAGAAAAATATTGTAGATGTTGACTGTTGTGCGACCAGACTTCGTATCACAGTTGCAGAACCTGAGAGAGTTCGTGATGAACTTCTGAAACAGACAGATTCCAGAGGAATCGTAAAAAAAGGACAGGGCGTACAGGTTATCTATGGACCTCATGTAACTGTTATCAAGGCGAAGCTGGAAGAATATCTGGAGACTGCTCCCAACGAATTCGCAGATGAGACACCGGATAATGTACAGGTACAGGAAAATGCTGCAGCAGGAAATGCAGATGGACAGAACAGTGCAGAGGTTGAGGACAAAAATGCAGATACAGCACAGACCTTGGCACCTGTAAAAGAAGAAAAGATCAGAAAAACAGCAATCATTTACAGCCCTGTAGACGGAATCGCAGCAGATCTTTCTACTGCACCGGATGAAGGATTTGCAGGAAAAATGATGGGTGACGGTGCAGTGGTGACACCAACAGAAGGTACTGTATATGCACCTGCAGACGGTGAAGTTGAGTTTATTTTTGATACAAAACATGCTATAGGTTTCCAGACAGATTCCGGTATCCCTATGCTTCTTCATATGGGAATCGACACTGTAAAACTGGAAGGAAAAGGCTTCGAAATCCTGGTAACAGAGGGCCAGAAAGTGAAAAAAGGTGATCCGATGATGAAACTGGATTTGGAGTTCTTAACAGCCAATGCTCCGTCCATCACTTCCCCGATCCTCGATACTGAACCGGAAGACAACCAGAGGATCAGACTTCTGGCAAACGGTGAGATCAAGGCCGGTGAACCGTTGTTTGCGGTGGAGACGCTGGAATAATATTGTTATCAAAAAACAGTTGGATGATCAAAAGAGATGACATCTTGATTATCTGACTGTTTTTTTACGCACGTGAATTGAAAAGGATGACTTTTTTGCAGGAGGGATCTGGGAATCAAAAATGTAACAAATTTGTGTGACAGATAGGATTCTTATTCAAAATATGGTAAACTATAGCAGTCCTGGTAAATAATGCATCTTAATCCAGTCCATCAGAGTGTGAAATCCTGCGTCAGATATCTTTGTTGTGCGTCAGCACGCCTGCAGATATTTTCCTTGTCTTTCGTATTCTGCTGAACTGTCTTAAATGCATTATTTACTAGAGCGTGTCTGAAAAATGCTTTTCGCAAGATGTGCGTCCCATTTTGTAGTATTATTTTGCGTAAAGCATTTTTAAACATGTTTTATGACCAAAGGGAAAATTATTATAATGGCAATAAATTTTTATAGAGGGGATTACGACAGAGATGTACAGAGTTAGCAAGGTATTAAATAATAATGGTGTTATAGCCATTGATATGGATGAAAATAAGGAGTATGTGATTCTTGGCAAGGGTGTTGGCTTTGGGAAAAAGGTCAGCCAGCGTTTTGATAAGCCGGAGGGATGCACTACATATCGTCTGGAACAGGAGACAGAGCGTGGATCTGCGAAGGAACTGGTAAAGGGAATAGAGCCGGAGTATCTGGAGATTGCAGATGCAATTCTGACAGAGTCACAGAAAGTGTTTGGAGATTCCATAGACAGAGGGATTCTTTTTCCACTTGCTGACCATATTTCTTTTGCAGTCGCCAGAATCCGCAGAAATGAGCAGATCAGCAATCCGCTGACAGAGGATATCAAGGTTCTTTTCTACAGTGAATTTAAAGTTGCGGAAACACTGAAAACAATTCTGAGAGAAAGACTTCAGATAGAGATTGATGATCATGAGGTTGGATATGTGGCATTGCATATTCATTCTGCAATTGGTGACGAGAAGGTATCTGTTGCCATGCAGACTGCGAGAGCAGTGAGAGAGTGTATAGATATGATCGAGAAAGCAACAGGTAAGCCAATCGATGTACTGTCACTGTCCTATAATCGTCTGATGAACCATATGAAGTATATGGTAGCGCGTGCATCTACAGGGGAGAAGCTGAACCTGGATATGAATGAATATATGTTGGATCAGTATCCACAGGCCTATAAGGTTGCCACTGACATCTGTAAAAACCTGGAAGGATGTATTGGACATAAGCTGGATGAAACAGAGACAGGATATCTGGCAATGCATATCCAGAGAGTGTATAAGGATGCGGTATGATCCGACAGTTTCTTTTAGATTATAGTAATTTCCAAGTAAATAGTAATGTATGATTTGACCGCGAGCGCAATTTTATTATTTTCGGTCAAGTTGAAGCAGGTTTCAGGTTGACTGGGATTGCGCTTATGCAGTATATGGTCAAGTTGAAATGAGTTTTAGGTTGACTGGAATTGCGCTTGTATTAAATGAAGTCAAGTCGAAACAAGTTTCAGGTTGACCGCAATAGCACTTATATATAATAAAGTCAAATCGAATCATATTTATAGTTGACCGCAACAGCGCTTATATTAAATGAAGCCAATCCAAATCAGAATAATAGATGACTGGAATAGCACTTTTGTTATATGAAGTCAAGCCAGATTATATAATTAGTTGATCATGGTTATATTATTTGCAATTTAAGGTATACGCCTGATAGGGATGCGCTGGAGACCTGGACTGCATCGACTTGTTGTTGAGATTGAATAGGATGATTCTATTAAAAGCAAAAATACACCAGTCTACGAGAGATTTTTTTCTCATAAACTGGTGTATTTGTCTTATGGGATTTAATTTTTCGAGACTGTGAGAAAAAGTCTGTAAATAAGATTCTTCTATGATATGCAAGGGTGGCAAGCCTGAAAATCAGGCTTCTCACCCTTGTTTTATATATAACAGTTGTTGAATGGCATGTCAAGAGCAGGCGGTTTTCCGCCCGTCTTATTCGCCCGTTTATTCGTTACTCTGGGAGGCGTCCTTCGTACATAATACTCAGTTCACCATACACCTGTGCCCAGTTGCGGATCGTACTGGTCCATTTCTTTGTAGCTTCAAATGTGGCAAGATACAGTGCCTTTAATAGAGCTGTATCGCTTGGAAATACGCTTCTCTGGCGATTCAGTTTCCGGTAGGTAGAATTCAGGGATTCAATAGCATTTGTAGTATAAATCACCGTTCTGACCGTCGTTGAAAATTTAAAGATCGGCGAGATTGCGTCCCAGTTATCCTTCCAGCGCTTCATTTTAGGGATAGAATAAATGTTTATACTCTATCTTGCATCTTCTATTTATTCATGTTAAAATCTTAAGATGTCAAAAATACAATATATACGAGATAAAAAACAGCAGTGAGCTGTTATGAAGATAGGAGATAACAATTAAATGGCAATGAGTCCGATGATGCAAGAATACTGCAAGACAAAGGAACAATATAAAGACTGCATTTTATTCTACCGTCTGGGAGATTTTTATGAAATGTTTTTTGATGATGCATTACTTGTCACCAGGGAACTGGAGATTACCCTTACAGGAAAGGACTGCGGATTAGAGGAGAGGGCACCCATGTGTGGTGTCCCTTATCATGCTGCGGAGACTTATATTAATCGTCTGATCGAGAGAGGACATAAGGTAGCGATCTGTGAGCAGGTAGAGGATCCTAAAAAAGCCAAAGGACTGGTAAAGCGTGAGGTTGTAAGGATCGTAACCCCAGGAACCACACTGGATGCTGCTGCTCTTGATGAGACAAAGAATAATTACCTGATGTCTATTGTGTCTATGGAAGAACACTTCGGATGCGCTATTGCAGACATTACAACAGGTGACTGTTTCCTTACTGAGGTGGACAAACCTCAGAAACTTCTTGATGAGATCAATAAATTTGTTCCTGCAGAGATTATCTGTAATGATTCTTTTTATATGTCTAATATAGATACAGATGACTTGCAGAACCGTCTTGGGATTTGTGTTTTTTCATTGGATTCCTGGTATTTCGATGACGAGTTGTGCCGCCGCACACTAAAAGATCATTTTCATGTAGGTTCTCTGGAGGGATTGGGCGTTGGTGATTATGACTGCGGGATCATTGCAGCAGGAGCACTTTTCCTTTATCTGAAGGAAACACAGAAAACCGCGCTGTCCCATATGGCGACGATCCGTCCGTATGCAGCAGAAAAGTATATGCTGATCGACAGCTCCAGCCGCAGGAATCTTGAACTTGTAGAAACATTACGTGAAAAACAGAAAAGAGGTTCTCTTCTCTGGGTACTGGATAAGACAAAGACTGCCATGGGTGCCAGAACACTTCGCAGTTATGTAGAACAGCCATTGATCGACAGAGATGAGATCGAGGAACGTCTTGAGGCGTTGGAAGAGTTAAATAAAAATGGAATGCTTCGCGACGAGATCAGGGAATATCTGGGACCTGTCTATGATCTGGAACGACTGATCAGCCGTATCAGTTATAAGTCAGCTAATCCGCGGGATCTGATCGCTTTTGCTTCTTCACTGGAAATGCTTCCATATATAAAACAGGTATTAAAAGAATTTAAGACTCCCCTGCTTCAGAAAATTTATGAAGATATGGACTCTCTGGAAGATGTAACAGATCTGATTAAACGTGCCATCGTGGAAGATCCGCCTCTTGCACAGAAGGATGGCGGTATTATCAAAGAAGGTTATAATGAAGATGTAGATAAATTCCGCCGCTCCAGAACAGATGGCAAAAAATGGCTTTCCGAACTGGAAAGCAAGGGAACGTGAGCGTACAGGTATCAAGACAATGAAGATTAAATATAATCGTGTATTTGGTTATTCACTGGAGGTTACCAATACATTTAAAGACCAAGTACCTGACAACTATATTCGTAAGCAGACACTTTCTAATGCAGAACGTTACATTACACAGGAATTGAAGGAATTGGAAGATTTAATTCTTGGTGCAGAGGACAAGCTTTATGCGCTGGAATATGAATTATTCTGTAATGTGCGTGATACTGTCGGTAAGGAGGTTGTGCGTATTCAGAAAACAGCCAAGGCAGTAGCCGCATTAGATGTGTTTGCTTCTCTTGCACTGGTTGCAGAACGAAATCATTTTGTACGTCCGAAAACAAACACAACAGGTGTGATTGACATCAAGAATGGCCGTCATCCGGTTGTAGAGCAGATGATTGAAAACGATATGTTTATTGCAAATGATACATATCTGGACAACCATAAAAAAAGGGTATCCATTATCACAGGCCCAAATATGGCAGGTAAGTCTACATATATGAGACAGACTGCCCTGATCGTACTGATGGCACAGATTGGAAGCTTTGTCCCTGCTGAAAAAGCAAACATCGGAATTGTTGACAGAATCTTTACTCGTGTTGGTGCATCGGATGATCTGGCAAGCGGTCAGAGTACCTTTATGGTGGAAATGACAGAGGTTGCGAATATTCTGAGAAATGCCACTTCCAGAAGTCTTCTGATCCTGGACGAGATCGGACGTGGTACCAGTACATTTGACGGTCTTGCAATTGCATGGGCAGTGATCGAGCATATCAGCAATACGAAGCTCTGTGGCGCCAAAACATTATTTGCTACTCATTACCATGAGCTTACTGAACTGGAGGGCAAGATTCCGGGAGTCAATAACTACTGTATCGCTGTCAAGGAAAAAGGGGACGATATTGTATTTCTGCGCAAGATTGTTCAGGGCGGCGCAGACAAAAGTTATGGCATCCAGGTTGCCAAGCTTGCCGGTGTTCCTGATTCTGTGATCCAGAGAGCAAAGGAACTGGTGGAGGAACTCAGTGATGCGGATATTACGGCAGCAGTAAAAGACCTGACGTCTGCGAAAAAGAAAAAGCCTGTATACGATCAGATGGATATGGCACAGATGTCCCTGTTTGATACCGTTAAAGATGATGACATCATAGAAGAAATCAAGGGTCTTGATATGGGAAACATGACTCCTATCGAGGCAATGAACACACTTTATAACCTGCAAAACAAGATTAAGAACAGATGGTGATAAAAGTTGAGAAAAATTGCAGTATTAGACCAGCAGACCATAGATAAGATCGCTGCCGGTGAGGTAGTGGAACGTCCGTCCTCCATTGTGAAGGAGCTTGTGGAGAATGCAATTGATGCAGGAGCAACTGCTGTAACAGTGGAGATCACAGACGGCGGCAAAAAGATGATACGTATCACAGATAATGGCGGGGGTATGGAAAGAGATCAGGTACCCCTGGCATTTTTGCGTCATGCCACCAGTAAGATTGAGAAGGTTGAGGATCTGGAACACATTGCGTCTCTTGGATTTCGCGGTGAGGCTTTGTCCAGTATTGCCGCTGTTGCACAGGTGGAACTGATCACAAAAACCCCATCTGCATTAAGCGGAGTCCGCTATGTGATCAATGGTGGTGTACAGGAGTCTTTAGAGGATATGGGAGCACCGGAAGGGACTACTTTCCTGGTGAGAAACCTTTTTTATAATACACCTGCAAGAAGCAAGTTCCTGAAATCAGATACTACGGAGGGAAATTATGTCAGCACTTTGATGGAACAGCTGGCATTGTCCCATCCTGAGATTTCTTTTAAATATATCCAGAATAAACAGGTGAAGCTTCACACATCCGGTAATTACAATATAAAAGATGTGATCTATAATATATATGGAAGAGATATTACCAAAGCACTTCTTGAAGTATCCTACGAGAATGATTTCATGAAGATTGAGGGTTTTGTGGGAAAACCGGAGATTTCCAGAGGCAACCGTACTTTTGAGAATTACTATATTAACGGACGCTTTGTAAAAAACAGGATCATTGCAAAGGGAATCGAGGATGCCTATAAAGGGTTTCTTATGCAACATAAGTTTCCGTTTGTTTCGCTTCATATTCAGATGGAGGGAAATGATTTGGACGTAAATGTACATCCAAGTAAGATGGAAGTACGGTTTGCCAGAGGAACGGAAGTTTACGATGCCGTTTATGAGACAGTTCATAAGGCGCTTACTACAAGAGAAATGATCCAGACAGTACCTTTTGGAAAAGAAGAACCGGTAAAGAAGCTGTCGTCTGTGGTGAAACCGGGGATGTACCGGAGCCATTTGAAATGAAACGTCGTGCTGAAATGCCGGAGTATCGAACACAAGTAGCGAACACAGTTAATCGTACTTCGAATGTGTCAATAAAAGGCAATGATAGGACAGTATCTGCACCAGATACTGCTATGGATAAAAAACAGTTTTCTTCTTATTCAACACTTCCACGAGGAACTATCACTATGGCGGAACAGGCAGTACGTGAGCAAAAGATTTATCAGACAAAAGATCCTTTTACAAAAGCAGAGGAGAAGCTTTTCGAAGGAACAATAAACGATAAAAATATACATGAAAAACAGCCTGACGCAATGCAGGTAAATATGTCACAGGAAGTAGAGAAACAGCAAAAGCCACAACAGTTAGAATTGTTTGAAGAGAAACTTCTTGCCCCTGAATCCCGAAGCCGTCATCAGCTGATCGGACAGATTTTTGATACTTACTGGCTTGTTCAGTTTGAGGATAAATTTTTTATTATCGACCAGCATGCGGCACATGAAAAGGTTTATTATGAACGTTTCGTAAAAAGGTTTCGTGAGCAGACAGTAGAATCCCAGTACCTCAGCCCGCCGCTGATCGTATCCCTGAATCTTCAGGAAGAAGCTCTTCTTAAGGCTAACCGTAAGTATTTCGAGGATTTTGGATTTGAGATTGAACCGTTTGGCGGTAAGGAATACTGTATCAATGCAGTCCCGGCCAATCTGTACGGTCTTACGGAGGAAGAACTTTTTCTGGAAATGCTTGACAATCTTGCTTCTGAGAAGGATAAGGATCCACTTGGAATCTTTGCTTCCAGACTGGCCACCATGGCATGTAAGGCTGCGGTAAAGGGAAATCATCAGATGTCCGACCGGGAGGCAAATGCATTGATCGATGAACTGCTTACACTGGAGAATCCCTATCACTGTCCTCATGGAAGACCGACGATTATTTCCATGACTAAAACAGAACTGGAAAAGAAATTTAAACGTATTGTATAGTTTATATAAAGGAGCTATTATGAAAAAGCCACTGATCGTTCTTACAGGACCGACGGCAGCAGGAAAAACCCATCTATCCATTGCTCTTGCGAAAGCAGTAAACGGAGAGATCATTTCTGCTGATTCCATGCAGGTCTACAAATATATGGATATTGGATCAGCTAAGATCCGGCCGGAGGAGATGCAGGGAGTAAAGCATTATCTGGTAGATGAACTGCTGCCTCAGGAAGAATTTCATATCGTGAAATTCCAGCAGATGGCAAAAGCTGCCATGGAAGAAATTTATGCCAAGGGGAAAATTCCTGTTCTGGTAGGAGGAACCGGATTTTATATACAGGCTATTACAAAGGATATTGATTTTACTCAGGCAGAGCAGGAAGACGGATACCGTCAGGAGCTGGAACAGCTTGCTGCAGAGAAGGGAAATGAATATCTGCACCAGATGCTTTTGGATGTTGATCCTGTCAGTGCCGGGGAAATCCACGCCAATAATGTAAAACGTGTGATCAGGGCACTGGAGTTTTATCATCAGAACCAGTCGCCGATCTCCGCACATAATCAGGAGCAGAAGGAACACGAAACCCCTTATAATCTGGCATATTTTGTGCTGAATGTACCAAGGGAACTTCTTTATAAACGGATTGATGACCGTATTGATGAGATGTTAAAAGAGGGACTCCTTGAGGAAGTGCAGAAGTTAAAAGATATGGGATACCACAGGGGGATGGTTTCCATGCAGGGACTTGGATATAAAGAAATCCTTGCATATCTGGATGGCGAGTATCCGTTAGAGGAAGCGGTCAGGATCCTGAAAAGAGATACCAGACATTTTGCAAAACGCCAGCTGACCTGGTTTCGCAGGGAGAAGGATACCATCTGGATGAATAAGGATGAATTTGACTATAATGAAGACAGAATCCTTGATGAAATGCTGAAGGTATGCAGGAACAGAGGAATTTTATAACCGAATTTTTCTTAAAAATCACTGATACAGAATAAGTGAAATTCAGAGATAAAATAAAGATAATAATGCAAACAGAAATGAGGACGAAACAAATTATGAAAGAAATGTACGCACAGCTTGGGATTTCTTCAGAGGTTTATGACTTTGGTCATAAGATTGAGGAATCTTTAAAAGAAAGATTTGAAAAATTTGATAAAACGGCAGAATATAACCAGATGAAGGTGCTTCTTGCCATGCAGAAAAATAAAGTAAGCGCAGAATGCTTCGGAAGTTCTTCCGGTTATGGATATGACGATATTGGCAGGGAAACACTTGAAAAGGTTTATGCAGATACTTTCCATACGGAAGCCTGTCTGGTACGCCCGCAGATCACATGCGGAACTCACGCGCTGGCCATTGCCTTATTCGGTAATCTCCGTCCGGGTGATGAACTTCTGGCACCTGCCGGAAAGCCTTACGATACTCTGGAAGAGGTAATCGGCATCCGCCCGTCAAAAGGTTCTCTCGCAGAATATGGAGTAAGTTACCGTCAGGTGGAACTGTTAGAAGACGGAACCTTTGATTATGACAGCATCCGTAAAGCAATCAATGAAAAAACACGTCTTGTGGAGATCCAGCGTTCCAAAGGATACCAGACACGTCCGTCTTTCTCTGTAAAGCAGATTGGAGAACTGATTTCTTTTGTAAAGAGTATTAAACCGGATGTGATCTGTATGGTGGATAACTGCTACGGTGAGTTTGTAGATACCATTGAGCCAAGTGATGTGGGAGCTGATATGATCGTTGGTTCTCTGATCAAAAATCCGGGCGGCGGACTTGCGCCTATCGGCGGTTATATTGCAGGTACTAAGGAGTGCGTGGAGAATGCTTCTTACAGAATGACCTGTCCCGGACTTGGCAGTGAGGTAGGCGCAACTCTGGGAGTCAACCGTTCTTTCTTCCAGGGATTTTTCCTTGCACCAATGGTTACCAAGGGTGCGTTAAAGGGAGCTGTGTTTGCGGCAAATATTTATGAGAAACTTGGATTCCCGGTAATCCCGGATTCCACAGAGCCACGTCAGGACATCATTCAGGCAGTAAGCCTTGGCACACCGGAAGGTCTGATCGCGTTCTGTAAGGGTATTCAGGCAGCAGCACCGGTTGACAGTTATGTGGATCCGGAGCCATGGGATATGCCCGGATATGACAGTCAGGTTATCATGGCAGCAGGTGCTTTTGTGCAGGGTTCTTCTATCGAACTTTCTGCAGATGGTCCGATGAAGCCTCCATATGCAGTGTATTTTCAGGGAGGACTTACCTGGGAACATGCAAAACTGGGTGTTCTGATGTCCCTGCAGAAAATGGTTGATAAAGGACTTGTAACTTTATGAAAAAAAGACAGGTAGTGATCACAGGAGCAGGAGCCTGTGGACTGATGGCAGCGATCATGGCGGCCCGAAACGGGGCAGCAGTCACTGTTCTGGAACAGAACGAGAAACCCGGAAAGAAAATCTGTGCTACAGGAAACGGCAGATGTAATTTTTCCAATCTTGCAAGACCGGATGATGCATACAGAGGCGAACATCCGGAATTTGTCGAAGATGCACTCAGAGAGTTTTCTGTCGAGAATACCATTGAGTTTTTCAAAGAGATAGGAATCTATCCTTTAAACAGGAACGGCTATCTTTATCCGAGAAGCAATCAGGCGCAGAGTGTTGTAGATGTACTGTGTATGGAGGCTGCCAGTCTGGGTGTGAAAATAAAGACAAACGAACAGGTTACAGAAATAAAAACCGGGACAAATGGAAAGAATTTCCAAATCCTGACAAAAGGATGGCACTATGATGCAGATGCACTGATACTTGCCAATGGATCCCGGGCATCTTCTGTTTCAGGTTCAGACGGCAGCGGATATATGCTGGCAGAGAGCTTTCATCACCGCATTGTCCCGGTTTATCCGGCACTTACTGCCCTGAAGTGTAAAGGTTCTTCTTTTAAGGCATGGGCAGGCGTACGTACAGAAGGAGAGATTTCTCTTTTTTACAGATGGGAAATTCTGTAAATCTGAACATGGCGAGCTGCAGCTTACAGAATACGGAATCTCCGGAATCCCAGTGTTTCAGCTCAGCACTTATGCAGTACGTGCAGTCAGAGAAGGACATAAAGCAGAGCTCCGCATTAATTTCATGCCGGAGCTGTCAGAAGAAGAATTAAAGAAACTTCTGTATGCACGAAAGAAGGCATGTCCCTATAAAAAAGAAAAAGAACTCCTGGTGGGACTTTTCCCGGAAAAGCTTATCAAAATCCTTATATCACAAAAACAACTGGTTTCTGCCATAAGGGAATTTCCTCTTGAAGTGCAGGATGGCATGTCATTTTCACAGGCACAGGTCTGCTCCGGGGGAGTAGATACCTCACAGGTAAATTCTCAAACCATGGAGTCAAAGCTCTGTAGGGGTCTGTATTTTGCAGGGGAGCTTCTGGATATTGACGGTACATGCGGCGGATATAATCTGCAATGGGCATGGAGCAGCGGCGCAGTGGCCGGCAAAAATGCAGCAAAGGAGGAGAAAAATTGATTCGAATTTCACAGCTGAAACTTCCAATCACACATACAAAGGCACAGCTCGAAAAAAAGATTGCAAAAACATTAAAAAATCCCGGAAACAGTTTTACTTACGAGATAAAAAAGCAATCTCTGGACTGCAGACACAAAAATGACAAAATCTTTGTATATACTGTAGACGTAACGATCAGAGATGAACAGAAACTTGCCAAAAAAGTTAACAATAACAACATTATGTTAACAAAAGAGAAACCATATGAATTTCCCTCTCCGGGTGAGACACCTCTTTTACATTCTCCCGTTATTGTGGGAAGTGGTCCTGCAGGGCTTTTCTGCGGATGGTATCTTGCGAAGGCCGGATATTGTCCAATAATACTTGAACGCGGAGAAGAGGCTGAGAAACGTCAGAAAACAGTAGAGAATTTCTGGAAAAATGGTGTTCTTGACCCTGAGTCCAATGTACAGTTCGGAGAGGGCGGCGCCGGCACCTTTTCCGACGGAAAGCTGAACACGCTGGTAAAAGATCCTTACGGACGTAATCATGAGGTACTGAAGCGTTTCGTAGCTGCCGGCGCACCGGAAGAAATTATTTATCAGCAGAAGCCACATCTGGGAACGGATGTGCTGGTTGGTATTGTTGAAAAAATGCGTCATGAAATCGAAGAAATGGGAGGAAAATTCTGCTTCCGTTCCAAGGTGACAGATCTGATTTTTGAGAACAATACATTAAAAGAAATTGAGATCAACAATGATAAGAGAATCCCTGCACAGGTCTGTGTACTGGCACCAGGACACAGTGCAAGAGATACTTTTGAAATGTTACAGAAACGTGGTGTTTATATGGAGCCAAAGTCATTTGCAGTGGGGTTGCGTATTGAACATCCTCAGGAAATGATCAATATGGATCTTTATGGAGAGCCTGAGAATGAATTACTTGGTGCAGCCAGCTATAAAGTAACCCATAAGTGTGCAAATGGCAGAGGTGTTTATTCTTTTTGTATGTGTCCGGGCGGATATGTTGTAAATGCATCCTCTGAACCCGGCCGTCTCGCAGTGAACGGAATGAGCTATCAGGCACGTGATTCCAGAAATGCAAACAGTGCCATGATCGTCACAGTCACACCAGAAGATTTCCCGGATAAAGGAGTTCTTGGCGGCGTAGAATTTCAGCGTGATCTGGAGAAAAAAGCATGGGAGCTCGGAGAAGGAAAAATTCCTGTTCAGCTGTTTGGTGATTTTTGCAAAAATCAGGCAAGTGAAGCATTAGGAGAGGTTACTCCCTGTATGAAGGGAGAATATATACTGACAAATGTACGCTCTGTTCTGCCAAAAGCAGTAGGCGATTCTATTGAAGAAGGTGTCAGAGCCTTCGGAAAACGAATTTCCGGATTTGACAGAGAGGATGCACTGCTCAGTGGTATTGAAAGCCGTACTTCTTCTCCTGTAAGAATCGTACGTGATCAGGAGCTCACAGCAAATATGGCAGGAATTTATCCATGTGGCGAAGGTGCAGGTTACGCAGGCGGAATCACAAGTGCTGCCATGGATGGAATCAAAGTTGCTGAGACTGTATGCCGAAAATATGCGGCTATAAAAAATAATTGATCTCTTAAGCGGGATATTACCGATAACCAGTAACCCAGTAACGTTACTGTTCACTCCGTTCACAGTAACGTAGCCAAAATTCATTCCAGATTGCCTGCGGCAATGGAATTTTGGCTTGTATGTCTCGGGATTTTGGCATATTCATGCCAAAACACCTCGCGGGACAGTGGTGTGTGAACAGTAACCCAGTAACTATAAAGTTCACATAAAAATCAGAGAGGAGAGTGTACATCTCTCCTCTTTTATGCTAGAATATAATTTGCAATTTGCCCAGAGGCTTTAGAGAGCACAGGCAGACTTATGAATAATGCAAATAATATTATGAAGCAGCTTCCCAGGGAACAGCGGCCGTATGAGAAATGCTTTATGCAGGGTGAGGGTTCATTAAATGACACTGAACTGCTGGCAGTAATCCTGCGCAGCGGCACTTCAGGAAAGAATTCACTGGCACTTGCACAGGAGATCCTGAAATTTATGGAGTCGTCCTCCTATCCCGGCCTTATGGGGCTTATGCATGTATCTGTACAGGATCTTATGAAGATTCATGGAATCGGACAGGTAAAAGCAGTACAGTTAAAATGCATTGGAGAACTTTCCAAAAGAATTGCCAAGGCTGCTGCCAGACCGCAGATAGTTATGAACAATCCCTCCTCCATAGCAGCTTATTATATGGAAGAACTCCGCCATGAAGAGCAGGAACTGGTGATCTGTATGATGTCAGATGTGAAAGGACATTTTCTGGGAGATAAGATACTGACCCGGGGAACTGCAACCGGTTCGCTGGTAACACCAAGGGAAATCTTCATGGAAGCCCTGCGCCGCCATGCAGTCAGTCTGATATTGATACACAATCATCCAAGTGGTGATCCTACACCAAGTCCGGATGACTTACAGATCACAGCCAGGATTTATCAGGCGGGGGAACTGCTGGGAATACATCTGCTGGATCATATTGTGATCGGGGATCAGAGATACTGCAGCTTCAGAGAAGAAGGATTATGGAATACATGTACAGAATAAGGCAACAACAAAGGGGCAGAATATGCTATTTGAGAAAACATATGGAATAGATTTGGGAAGCAGTTCCGTAAAAGTCTATTCTTTTTTCAGAAACAAAACTTATATCGAGAAAAATATGATCGCGTCCAAGGGACACACGATCATTGCAATGGGAAATGAAGCATACGATATGTTTGAGAAATCCCCCACAGATATTACGGTTACTTCGCCAATGACATTTGGCATGATCGCTAATCTGGAACTTCAGGAGATTGTTCTTTACAGTATGATCCGAAAGATCGATCATATCCTGGGATTTGGCGCAACAATGTATTTTACTGTTCCTCTGGATATGACTGCGGTTGAGAAACGGGCATATTTTCATGTGGCGAATGGTCACTGGTTAAAGAAAAATCGCGTATTTATGGTAGAGGCACCCATTGCAGATGCCATTGCCATGGGTGTCAATTTGGAAGATCCGGAAGGAAATATGATCGTAAATATCGGTGCACAGAGTACAGAAGTATCGATCATCACCGGAGGAAAGATCATTATCAGCAGGAAAATACCGCTGGGAGGCAGACAGATGAATGAATCTGTCTGCAGTGAAATACGTAAAAGATATAATCTGCAGATTGGCACAAGGACTGCCAAGAGGCTTAAGATGGTCATGGGACGCCTCAGTGATCCGAAAAAGGAAGTACGTAAGGTTGTAGGAATTGACTGTATTTCCGGACTGCCAAGAGAAGAAATCATTTCTTCTTATGTGGTAAATGACGGTATCATGAACTGTCTGAATGAGATTGCGGCAGAGATGAAAACATTTCTGGAGCGAATTCCTCCCCAGATTTCCTACCATATTGCGAAACAGGGGATTTACATAACCGGAGGCAGTACCAGACTTCCTTATATTGATAAATACCTTGCCAGTTATACAGGATTCACCTTTAATCTGTCAGATTTTTATGAAACCTCGGCAGTTACAGGTCTGGAGAAAATAATCAGAAATAAAGAACTGCGTGAATGGGCAGTACCGGTTACGCAGAGAAAACTATAATTTTTAGGGGTGCATCAATGAAAAACCTGAAAAAGAAAGTACATTTTAGGATTAAATTAAAAAGTAAACATCTTCTGGTCATTATGTCGATTTTCTGCGTCAGCTGTATTGCTGCCACTTTTTCATCCGGCGTAACCACTGCACCGCTGCAGGATGCCGCCGGGATACTGATCGTTCCATTTGAAAACAGCATCAATCGGATCAGTTCAGTTCTGAAAGGAATGCAGGACCGTATGCGTGATAAAGAAGAAATCCTCAGTGAGAACGAAAATTTAAAGGCACAGATAGACAGTCTCACAGAACAGAACAATAAACTGATCCAGGATCAGACAGAATATGTAAGATTACAGCAGATGTATAATCTTGACCAGCAGTATACCGAATATCCAAAGATTGCTGCAGAAATCATATCCAAAGATCCGGGCAACTGGTATGATACCTTTATGATCAACCGGGGATCTGCAGACGGCATTCGTGTGGATAATAATGTACTTGCAGATAAAGGTCTGGTCGGGATCGTGACAGAGGTCGGAACTCACTGGGCGACTGTACGTTCCATTATCGATGACAGCAGCAATGTCAGTGCCATGACTGTCAGCACACAGGATAACTGTGTGGTGGAAGGAGATCTGGAACTCATCGATGAGGGTAAATTAAGCTTCAGCCAGTTGTATGACCAGAATAATAAAGTAACAGTGGGGGAACGCATCGTTACCTCCAATATCAGTGAGAAATATGTAGAGGGACTGTTTATCGGATACGTCAGTGAGGTGGAACAAAACAGCAACAATCTGACCAAAACAGGTACCATTGTCACACCTGTAGATTTCCAGCATCTGAAAAATGTACTTGTCATTACAGTAAATAAACAGGATTCTGTTAATGACAATGCTCAGGCAGCTCAGGAGGCGACTGCAAATGAAGAGTAAGATAGCGTTATTTTTTATGATCCTGATCAGTTTTCTTCTTCAGTGTACTCTTCTTCATGTGATATCCATCGGTTCTATCACGCCGAATCTGATCCTGATCCTGTGTATATCCATGGGGCTGATGCGCGGAAGAAAAAGTGGACTGTGGACAGGATTTTTCTGTGGATTTCTGGTAGACATGTTCTATGGCTCTGTGTTTGGTTTCTACGCTCTGATCTATATGTATATTGGCTTTTTAAGCGGATATGCCCACAGGATCTGCTATGATGATGACATAAAGGTTCCGGTTATGCTTGCAGGTATCGGGGATTTACTGTACGGACTTTCTGTCTATGCATTGCAGTTTCTGCTCAGGGGACGTCTGGGGCTCGGAACCTATTTATACCGGATTATTTTACCGGAGATTTTTTATACAGTGATCCTTACACTGATTGTTTACCGGGTATTTCATTATATTAATTATCATTTCATGAAGAATCCATCAATGAAGGAAAGTGAGTCTATTTGGGTACTAAAATAAAAAGATTTTTTAAAAAGATACGAATAAAACGTACCACAGTACTGGTACTGGTTTTTGTATTTATGTCAGCCTCTCTGGTCCGTCAGCTTTTTGAACTGCAGATCATCCAGGGAGAGGCTTATATCAGCAAATTTGAATCAAGAACAACAAAAAAACGTGTGATCAAAAGTACGCGTGGCAATATCTATGACAGAAATGGTGAGGAGCTGGCAACAAATGTGCTGGCTTATTCTGTTACCTTTGAGGATAATGGAACTTATGATTCTACCAGAGAAAAGAATCTTACACTGAACGGGATTGCCTATAAAGTCCTGAAAATCCTTGAGTCCAACGGGGATTCCATCAGTACCGGCTTCCATATTGTTTTGGATGAGAGCGGGAATTATGCTTTTGATGTTGATGAGGGATTTACTCTGAACCGTTTTCGTGCGGATATTTACGGAGAACCGTTGATTGATAACCTGACAAAAAAACAGAAAAATGCCACTGCAGATCAGATGATCGAGTTTATGAGCGGAAAAGAGGGATTTTCCATTGTTCTTTACGGCGATAATGCTTATACCAAAGAAGAACTGACATCCCATGGACTTCCGGAGAGCCTGTCAAAGCAGGATATACTTGAGCTTTCCAAAATCCGCTATGCACTGAGCACTAACAGTTTCAAGAAGTACATGGCCGTTACGATCGCTTCAAATATAAGCGAAAAATCTGTAGCTGCAATCAGGGAAAATCAGCCGGAGCTTCAGGGAATTGACATTGTAGAGGATTCTGTCCGCAAATACATTGATGATGCAAGCATGGGACCAATTCTTGGTTATACGGGACAGGCTTCTTCAGAAGAGCTTGAAGAACTGAGACAGAAGAATCCTGATTATTCAAATGATGCGATCATCGGTAAATCGGGAATTGAGAAATATATGGAAACATCTCTTCAGGGAACAGACGGTGAAGAAACTGTCACTGTCGATAACCTTGGCAAAGTACTTAAGATTGACGACAGCACGAGAGTAGAACCTGTCGCAGGTAATGACACCTATCTTACCATAGACAGCAGCTGGCAGTCCGCTATCTACCAGATCCTGAAACAGAGAGTTGCCGGAATCCTTTTATCCAAGATTGAAGCATCCAAAACCTATGATTTCAGTGTAAATGATGCTGCACAGATTAAAATACCGATCTATGATGTATATAATGCCCTGATTGCCAACAGTGTCATCGATATCAATAAATTCAGTGATGCCAACGCTTCCGATACAGAAAAAAAATTTATATGCCAAATTTCAACAGAAACAGCAACAGGTTTTTGATACAATAACTAACAGGCTGACAGCTGAGAATCCACCGGCCGTAAAAGATGAAGATGATCAGATCCAGGAATATCTTACTTATATCTGTGATGATCTTCTCAGAGATACGCTGGGGATTATCTCAAAGAATGCCATTGATACCTCTGACAGTACTTATCAGAAATGGACAACCGATAAAGATATCAGTCTGAAAGATTATCTGACATATGCGGCAAGTCAGAACTGGATCGATATTTCCAAATTTTCTACAGAAGGAGATTATCTGGATTCCGATGAAGTATATCAGGCTCTTACAGATTATCTGATCGATTATCTTAAAAAAGACACCAATTTCTCAAAACTTCTATATAAGTATATGCTTCAGGAGGACACCATTTCCGGAAGCGAGATCTGTCTGGTGCTGTATGAACAGGGAGTTTTATCAAAAGATGATGGCAGTTACGAGGCACTGGCCTCCGGCTCCATGACAGCTTATGACTTTATGATCAATAAAATTTATACTCTCGAAATAGAACCTGCACAGCTTGCGCTGGAGCCATGTTCTGCTTCTGCAGTAATCACAGATGTCAAAACAGGGGATGTTCTTGCATGCGTATCCTACCCGGGATATGACAATAACCGTCTGGTAAATAACATGGATACGGATTATTATGCGAAATTATCTACAGATAAATCCAGTCCGTTTTTCAATAAAGCAACCCAGCAGACAGCAGCACCGGGTTCTACATTTAAGATTCTGTCTACAATTGCCGGAATGTCTGAAGGAGTGATCGATGACGGAACATACATTAACTGTACCGGCTCCTTTGATCTTGTAACACCTCCGATCAACTGCTGGAACAAACAGGGACATGGAGAGATCGAGATCAGGGAGGCGATTGAGCAGTCCTGTAACTATTATTTCAACATGGTTGGTTTTAAACTTGGTCAGGATGCAGACGGAAACTTTTCAGAAAACCGAAGCCTGAGTGTACTGCAAAAATATGCTTCAGAGATTGGTCTGGATAAGAAAACAGGTATCGAGATCACAGAATCCGCACCTCATGTGTCAGATTCCTACGCAGTCCCGTCTTATATCGGACAGGGTACCAATGCTTATACCACCAGTCAGCTGGCACGTTATGCAACAGCGATCGCTACCAGTGGAAATGTTTATGATCTGACTTTACTTGACAGACAGACAGATTCCAAGGGTAATACTTTAAAAAAATATGAGCCGGATATCATTAATACAGTTGATGTATCACAGAATGTGTGGGATGATATTCACGACGGAATGTACCGGGTAGTACAGACTCACAGACAGTTTGACGGACTTGGCGTGGATGTGGCAGGTAAAACCGGTACAGCCGAGGTAAATGTTTATCATCCAAACCATGGTATGTTTGTGGGATATGCCCCGGCTTCAGATCCTGAATATGCGATTGCAGTGCGTATTGAGAATGGATATACTTCCGGTAATGCGTGTCTTGCAGCTGATGATATTTTTAAATATATCTTTGAATTAACTGATGAAAAGTCTATTCTTACCGGTGTTGCGGCAAGTGATACCAGTGACACTTCGAATGACTGAAACTACCATACAGGAGAATACCAGAAGAATGGAAATTTTTTCAGGGAGGAAATTGTAACTATGAGTGAAGTCATTGTGATTACTTCCGGCAAAGGCGGAGTAGGAAAAACCACAACTGTCGCCAATATCGGAACAGGTCTGGCTATGCTGGGCAAAAAAGTTGTTGTGGTTGATACAGATATCGGTCTGCGGAATCTGGATGTTGTTCTGGGCCTGGAGAACAGGATTGTCTATAATCTGGTGGATGTCATTAACGGAAGCTGCCGTCTGCGACAGGCTCTGATCAAGGATAAAAGACATCCGGAATTATGTCTTCTGCCATCTGCGCAGACAAAAGACAAATCCGCTGTGTCTCCGGAACAGATGATAAAACTGACCGACGATCTGAGAGAACAGTTTGATTATATTCTTCTGGACTGTCCGGCAGGAATTGAACAGGGATTTAAAAATGCGATCGCAGGTGCTGATAAAGCCCTGGTAGTTACCACGCCGGAGGTTTCTGCGATACGTGATGCAGATCGGATCATCGGACTCCTGGAAGCCAACGAGATCAGAGATATCAGCCTGATCATCAATCGCCTGCGGCCGGATATGATTGCAAGAGGTGATATGATGTCCGTAGATGATGTAACGGATATCCTTGCTGTTGATCTGATCGGAACAATTCTGGATGATGAACAGATTGTGATTGCCACAAATCAGGGGGAGCCTCTTTCCGGGAAATCTTCTCAGGCAGAAGAAGAATACATGAATATCTGTAAACGCCTTTTAGGTGAAGAGATTCCGTTTGCAGACATTAACAGGAAGCAGGGGTTATTAAGAAAAATAGGTAGTTTTTTCAAAAAGTAGCCTGTATTTATAAGGGGGAATCTGTGTGAAAGCTTTTTTTAAAGAAAAGAAGCGTTCAGCCGGATATGCAAGAGACCGCATGAAGCTTCTGCTGATCTCGGAACGTATCGACTGCTCTCCACAGATGATGAAAATGTTGCGGAATGATATGATACATACCGTAAAAAAAATACCTTACTATTGATGAAGAACAGGTAAAAATCCAGATTACGCAGGAACCTGCAGTACTCCATGCGTATATTCCTGTTTTAAACAAAAAGGATAACCGTTTGGTATCTTCACAGTTACTAAAAAGGACAGATAAATTATGTTAAAGCAATATAAATTAAGATTTTACAATTTCAGACTGATCATTTTCCTGCTGGCGATCAGCCTGATAGGAGTTACACTGGTAGGCACAGCAGCATCGGACCTGCGATCAAAGCAGTTTGCCGGAGTAATACTTGGACTTATTGTCATGCTGATCCTTTCTTTGCTGGATTACTCATGGATCATGAACTTTCAGTGGATCATGTATGGATTTAATATTATCATGCTGATCGTTGTGCGTATTGCGGGTGACAGTGCCAACGGTGCTGCCAGATGGATCGGTATCGGATCTTTCCGATTTCAGCCGACAGAATTATCAAAGATTATCCTGATCGTATTCTTTGCAAAATTTTTTATGGATCATGAGGAAACACTGAATACACTTAAAACGCTGGCATTATCCGGCGTGTTACTGGCAGTACCTCTGTTCCTGATCCTGGAACAGCCGGACCTGAAAAATACAATTACTGTTGTAGTAATTTTCTGTATTATGATCTATATTGCAGGTTTAAGCTATAAGATCATCGGAGGAGCACTGCTTATTGCTGTTCCATTGACCATTATTTTTTTATCAATTGTTGTCCAGCCGGATCAGAAACTGCTCAAGGATTACCAGAGAAGCCGTATCATGTCTTTTTTGTATCCGGAAAACGAAGAATACTCGGATGATATTGAACAGCAGAATAACTCTAAAACTGCAATTGCTTCAGGGGAACTGGTTGGTAAGAAATTAAGCGGTGATGACAGTACAACTTCTGTAAATCAGGGAAACTTCGTGGCAGAGAATCAGACAGACTTTATTTTTGCTGTTGCAGGTGAAGAGTACGGATTTATTGGATGCGTGATAATTGTATTGCTACTTTTGGCAATTGCCTTTGAATGTATCCGGATGAGTCTTCGGGCAAAAGATTTGTCAGGAAAGGTTCTTTGCTGTGGAATCGGCGGCCTGATCGCACTACAGAGCTTCATTAATATCTGTGTTGCAACAGGTCTTGCGCCTAATACGGGAACTCCCCTTCCTTTTGTAAGCTATGGACTGACTTCGCTGGTAAGTCTGTATATTGGTATGGGGCTTGTACTCAATGTAGGACTTCAGAGCAGCACATACAATAAAGAAATTATTCAAAAAGAAATTGACAGAAGAGAGGATTACTTATGAGAACAAAAAAGAAATCTTCCGGTAAAATACCGGAAAAGAAATCTGCTGTTCCATACAAATCTACAGCTCCGCACAGACACAAACCTTCCAGACCGCTTCAGACAGTCAAACTGCCGAAATCGCAGATGCCATCCAGACAAACAGAGGAGCATCAGGCTTTGCTACGTACAAAATATCATAAAAAGCGTCAGAGATTAAAACATATATTCAGGATTCTGGTTGGTGTATTTGTGATTCTTGCAGCTGCCGGCGGTGTTTTTTACGGATGGAATATATTAAGCGGAAATTATTTTGGTACTCCTGAACAGGCTTTTGATTCTTCTGAAGTTTTCACAAATGCCCTTGCAGCTAAGGAAAATATGAGAACAGAATCTTTCGCCCAGAAATTATGCGTTTCCCCCAAAGGAAATGTTGATCGTATTAAGAATGCCCAGCTGGAAGATGGACAGAAAGGGTTGCTGTTCAGTCTGAGTAATCATAAAGTACTGTATGCAAACGGCATTTATGATAAGGTGTATCCTGCAAGTATTACCAAGATCATGACAGCAATGCTTGCATTACAGAGTGGAAAACTGAATGACACTGTCACGATCACTCAGGATAATGTTACACTGGAGGATGGATCACAGGTCTGCGGATTTGTAGCCGGCGATCAGGTTACCCTTGATCAGCTTCTCCACTGTCTGCTTGTATATTCCGGCAATGATGCAGCTTCTGCCATTGCGGAATATGTTGGAGGCAGTACAGAGAACTTCGTACAGATGATGAATGATTATGCCGCAAAGCTTGGATGTACAGGAACACATTTTTCCAATCCACATGGACTGCAGGATGAAAATCACTATACAACACCATATGATATTTATCTGATGCTGAATGAAGCATTCACCTACCCTGAATTTACAGAAATTACAGAGTTGCCGTCTTATACAGTAACCTATACAGGCTCAGACGGAACTGAAAAAAGCACCACGCTTACCGCAACAGACCATTATCTTACCGGAGAGGCAACAGCCCCAAAAGATGTTACAATTCTCGGTGGTAAAACCGGAACAACAGAAGTAGCCGGCAATTGTCTCGCAATCCTTACACAGAATGCATACGGAAAAACTTTTGTTTCAATTGTAATGGGAGCTGATACGAAAGAACTTCTGTATCAGGAAATGAATTCACTGCTTCAGAATATCAACAGTTAGTTAACATAAAACGGATACAGTTATCATTAATTGTATCCGTTTTATGTTATAGAAAATTCTCCGCAATGTTTTTATAACACCTATAACATAATAAAGTCTTCCGACAGGAGTCGTACAAGACCATCCACTTTGCTGTTACAAGAATTCCGGTTACATAAAAGAACGAGGTGAAAGATCATGAATAACAATTGTATTACAACATACACAGGCAGACATATAGATCCATTACATCCGGATCCGGATATGATCTGTATCGAAGATATTGCACATGCCTTATCTTTGATCTGCCGCGGAAACGGACAGGTAAAAACTTTTTTTTCAGTAGGTCAGCATTGCATCAACTGTGCCAGAGAAGCCCTTGCGCGAGGATATTCCAGGCGTGTGGCATTTGCCTGCCTTCTGCACGATGCCAGCGAATGTTATTTATCTGATGTGCCAAGACCATTCAAGAAAACCCTCTCAGGATATAAAGAGCAGGAGAAAAATCTGCTGGATCTGATCTATCAGAAATATCTTGGGAGCCCATTAAACGCAAAAGAAAAACAATTATTAAAGGAAATCGATGATGATATGCTCTGGTTTGACCTTACACACCTGCTAAATGAGCCCCAGGAAAGGGAAGCACCGGAGATTCATATTACAATAGATTATACGGTACGGGCTTTCGAGGAAACAGAAAAGAAATACCTGGAATTGTATAGCTTTTTTACCCATTGAAAAAAATAAATTTCCGCGAAGAAGAACTTTTGCAGGTATCCAATGATTTTCTTTCAGGATGAACTGATGCAAAATTGGGAACTTGCAAAAGATATGAAGCTTGGCTTGTATGTCTCGGGATTTTGGCATATTCATGCCAAAACACCTCGCGGGACAGTGGTGTGTGAACAGTAACATATTTTCAACAAAATTTCACAAAAAAATATAAATACCACTTGTGTTTTTGAATAATATGCACTATAATATAAAACATATTAATTAAAGTTTTTAGTCTAAATTAATATTATATGTGTCTAAGGAGGAAAACAGCATGGTTGAACTGATTGTAGGAAAGAAAGGCAAGGGCAAAACAAAAGTACTGTTAGATAAGGTAAATGGTGCGGTAAAAGAGGCAAATGGAAGTATTGTCTACTTAGACAAGAGCACAAAACATATGTATGAACTCAACAATAAAGTACGTCTTATTGATGTATCCGGATTCCCTATTAAGAATGCAGATGAATTTGTAGGATTTATCTGTGGTATCCTTTCTCAGGATCACGATCTTGAGCAGATTTATCTTGACAGTTTCCTTAAGGTAGCAAAATTGGAAGATAAAGACATTACAGGTACTCTGGGACAGTTAGATGAGATTGGTAAACAATTTAATGTTACTTTTGTAATTAGCGTATCTTTAGACAAAGAAGAGATTCCTGAAGCGCTCCATGGTAAGATCAGTGTAGCTTTATAACCATCTTTTATTATTAATACTAAAAACTACATAACATAAATAAAAAGGATACCTGTTAAGATATTTTCAGCAGATATCCTTTTTATTGCATTTTGTAAGCATACCTGTTATCATGGAAAAACAATAAATATTAGGAGATGAGAGATATATGGAAGAATTATACAGAATAATTGAGCAAAAAATTAAAGATGCAGGATATCCAAGAGCAATTTCCGGTGAAATGGTTTACGGAGATATCTGCGACCAAATTGAAGGAAAAGAAAATGGCTCTTACGTTTTACTTTCCAAGGTTGAAGATGATGTTATTTTTGAATATCATATTACTGTAATGGATGATGAATTCAATCTTGGGTTACTGACAATACGTACTCCGGAAGGTGTATTTGAAACTGATTTTGATAAATAAAAATAGCTTTAACAGTTAGTAAATAGAATTCTGAAAAACATATCATCAACCAAACAGAATCAAGTATGTGACAGATATGTCTTATGTCTGTTATTTAAAGTCTATACAAAACTCCAGAGACATATCTGTCATTTTTCATACTTATCTTTTTATGTTTTTAATCTTCGCGTAAATGCACCGCTGTGGCCGCCTTACGACGTCTTGCATCATCCATAGCTGCATAATGTTTCTTTGTGGTGTTTACATCTCTGTGACCTAATACATCGGCTACAAGGTAAATATCGCCTGTTTCCTGATACAAAGTAGTACCGTAAGTACTGCGAAGCTTGTGTGGTGTGATTTTTTTTGTGGTCGTAATGGCACCTGCGTATTTTTTTACCAGATTTTCAACAGCCTGGATGCCAATCCTTTTTCGCTGGGTAGAGTAGAAGAGAGCGTGTTCATGCCCTGCTACAGGAACGATATTCTTACGAACTTCCAAGTACTTTTTCAAAGCTTTTTCTACCTCATGTCCAAAATATACAACCATTTCATTTCCACCTTTTCGGGTGACTTTAATCCCATTATTTTTAAAATCAACATCTTCAACATCAAGTCCTACACATTCAGATACACGAATCCCGGTACCAAGCAGGAGAGTAACGATGGCAAGATCACGCTCCTTGGTTTTTTCATAATAAACACGTTTCTGTCCGGTAAGCTCATCGCCGCAGTGCTCTATATGATCCAATAACATGGCAACTTCATCAGCATCAAGACGTATAATATTTTTTTCATGAGTTTTCGGAACATCTACAAGAACAGTTGGGTTCGTCTGGATAAATTCATGTTTATAATAATATGCATAAAAACTTCTCAATGCAGAAATTTTTCTTTTCAGGCCACGTTCACCATTGGTTTCTGTTTTATCACCATTTTTATATACTTTAAGATATTCCTGATATTCCTCGATATCTATAGCTTTAAGCTGATCCAGAACATCAACGGTAAAATCTTTCATGGAATAGTCCTTAAAGGCAGGATTTTCATCCAGGAGAAACTGAAAAAAGATTCGGATATCATACGCATAGGAAATTCGTGTTTTGGTAGTAGTAAGCGGATCCATAGCACGAAAATAATCCTTGCAGAAATCAGGCAGTGTTTTCAAAACAGCTCGAAGCTTCAAAATATTTGAAATATCGGTCTGTTCATGGTAAGTGACTTTCTTGCTATCATTATAATAATCAATATATTTATCCATAAAAAATCTCCTTAAAAAAATTATTTTATAACTTCTTAATGTTAAGAATATTGTTGAGAATATTTAAGACATATAAATCATCAAAGTTGATAATGATTAATAATTGCAGAGAAAATGCCTTTGTCAATAAACGATTACAGCGCAAAGACAGCTGCAGTCTACATCTATATGAAAAACTCGCGTTTGTCGTATAGATGTAGATAACATAAAAACATACTACTTTCGTATGTTTTTATGTTATCTTATTGTTGCCAACCAGTACATCCATTTATTGTTTCCGGATTTATTTTGCGTGCTAATTGTTTGTATTTATCAAATAATAACTTTTTTCTGCCTTCATATCAAAAACATTGATTGAATTACTTAGCGTTCAATTTAAATTCTTTCTACAGCAATTTTTTGTCAATAATCTGGTAGTTTGCCCGATGTATATACAAGGCTTTTTCGTCAACCATAAGTTTCGTCATTTTTGGAAGGTCTTCCGGAACGTTTTTTTCTCTTTTGTAACATAATACCTCCACTTTTCGTTTTCCCGGAAAACTATCGTTTTACAGACAATCTGTAATAATGCGATTCAATTCCGGAAGCTCTTTTTTGAGAGCGATCAGTTTCCCATCTTTTAGAAAACAATGTCTGGAATAAGCGGTTGTGCAGATTTCATTTCTGCTCGCATTAAAAAATTCATAATTAAATTCCAGAGAAATTCCATTATACTGCTTAATGCCAACGCGAATCCGGATTTCATCATCGAAGAAAACCTGCTTTCTATATGCAACTGAAATTTCCACAACAGGGGAGATCACTCCCAACTCTTCTACTTTCTTATAGCTGAAACCCATCCGGCTCATATATCCAATCCTGGCCTCTTCCATCCATTTTACATAATTAGAGTGATGGATAATGCCCATCTGGTCTGTTTCATGATATTGCGCTTTTCTGTAATAAGTGTATGTTTTTTCTGATTCTTCCTTCATATACCATATATCCTTTTTTATATATTTATAAAATGAAAATAACTATACCATCTCGCTTGTCTGCGAAACGATATACTAGAGCGTGTCTGAAACCGGTTAATTATGACGGTCTCTTCACATAATTCAGAGGATTCTGATTTACCCCATTAACCATAACCCCAAAATGAAGATGAGGACCGGTGCTGTTCCCGGTGCTTCCTACATATCCGATGATATCACCTTTTTTGACCTTATCTCCTACACTCAAATTTGGGTTAAATTTAGACTGGTGCATATATTCTGTGATAAGTCCCTTTCCATCATGATTGATCTTGGTATAATATCCGGCACCGCCTGACGATGCCGGTGAAAGCATGGCAACAATGGTTCCTGATGCTGCCGCATAAATCGGTGTTCCTGTAGGAGCAGGAATGTCAATTCCTTTATGATTGGTAGAACCGACTCCTCCCGGAGATTCCCTGTTTCCAAAATAACTGCTGATATAGGAATAACCTGAGCTTAAAGGCCACCGAAAAGAAACTCCGTTCTGATAGTCAGGAATAAGAGAACCATCTTCTCCAACATAATGATTATCATCAATCCACTGATTTGTAACCAGAGCACCTGTGGAGGAACTTAGGTAATACTTCTCTCCATCTACAGTAACCCACCCACTTTCACGTTCACATGTAGAAGGATTCATATAATATTTCTTTCCGTCTACTGTCAGCCATCCAGAGGCCAGCACCCCATCTGATTTCGCATAATAATGAGCACTTTTTTTCGTGATCCACTTACTGCTGGCAAGTTTTCCGTCAGACTCAAAATAATATCTTTTCCCAGATGACGATTTCAGGATAATATCATCGTAACGGATTCCATTAGTTTTCTTAAAATAATACTTGTGTCCGTTGATCGTCTGCCATCCCGTAACCAGTTTACAATCTGATTTCCTGAAATACCGATAATAGGAATCCGGTTTATAGAAGCCTTTGACAAGTTTACCATTTGAAGCTGCATAATAATAAGAACCGTCTGTTTCTTTATACCATCCGCTTCTGACCAGCTGACCGGTATTTCTGTTAAAGGAATACCAGCTTCCCTTTACTTTCAGACGACCTTTTGCCATAGTGCCATTGGCCTGAAGATAATAGGTGGAATTCCCGCTTTTGCGAAAACAGTTTTTATACATTTTTCCTTTTTCATTAAAGCAGTAATATACATTATTTACTTTATGGAAACCGGATCGTATCACCCCGTCATTCCAGAAATAGTATTTATTCCCTGCAGCTGTAGTTACCCATCCGGTATGCATATACCCTTTTTTTTCATCAAAGAAATACGTTTTTCCATTTACTGTCTGCCAGGTAGTAAGCATTTTACCTTTTTCATTAAAACAGTACTTTTTCCCACTGATGGTCAGAATTCCGGCTTTGGCTGCACCGGTCTTTCCGAAATAGTACTGATTTCCTGCAGCACTTTTGTACCAGCCGGTAGCTTTTTTTCCATTCTTATCGTAATAGTACCAGCTTCCGTTTTTTTTCACAAATCCTGTCTGCTTTTTGGAAGTTGCTGCAGCCTGAACCGGTACAGAGAAACCGGAAAAGATTCCACCCTGCAGAGCCAGTGCCAGAACCAAAAGAAAAGCTGTCAAATATAACTTTTTTTTCTTCATAGTAACTCCTGTGTGTGTTTTTTTTGTAACTGTGAAGGTTTACTTATTTTTCTCTCGTTTATTCTTTAATTCAACATATCTGTTCTTCAGGAAAATCCCTGCTTTTTTGATATATCCCCATATTATGTTTAAAATCCGCAAGAGATATTTCCATATGGTTATGACCAGTCCGGAAAGCGGATTCCATATTTTCATAAAGAAATTATTTTTTCTCGCTTCCAGTTCTTCCGGTGAAACCTTGTGTTTTTCTTCCTTGCAAAGAGGAAGTACTTCACCTGTCTGTTCATCCAGACAGTCAATATTTATATATGTCTCCTCTTCTGCCGGCATTTTTTTGTCATTAAGAGAATGATTGATCAGTCTCCAGATCAGAGCATAAAGTACGGCAAATACAGGAACTCCTGCAATCATTCCCGGAACCCCAAAGAGACCGCCCCCGATCATGATGGCAACAATAACCATAAAACTGGAAAGTCCGGTAGATTCTCCGAGAATTTTCGGACCAAGGATATTTCCATCAAACTGCTGAAGAAGCAGGATAAAAATTGCAAAATACAGACCTTTTATGGGATCTACTACTAAAATAAGCAAAATACATGGAATGGCTCCGATGTAAGGACCAAAAAACGGAATGACATTTGTCACACCGATAATTACACTGATAAGAATTGGATACGGCAAATCCAAAAGCAACATTCCAAAATAACACAAAACTCCAATAATAGCAGAATCCAGAAGTTTTCCGTATATGAAACCGCCAAAAGTCTTGTCTGTAAAACGCATAACGCGTATAAGCATATTTGCCCATTTATGAGGCAATATGGCATATACCATCATTTTGCTTTTGGCAACAAATTTCTCTTTGTCTGCAAGTACATACAAAGCTACAATGGCACCGATCAGAAAATTCTTCATAAAGATCAGGATATCAAAAATACCTGCAGAAACATTTTTGAGCATATCCTGCATCTGCGGAAGAATATCGGTAGTAAGATACTCCTGTGCTTTTACAGAATACTGGTTGATCATATCGAGCATTTCAGGATTCAGTTTCCATCCATGCTCAACAAATGAATTGAGCCACTTTTCAATAACTTTTACATAGTACGGAAAACTGTAAATAATACTCATGATACTTCGGATCAACTGAGGAAGCACCATCATCAGTAATGCGTAAATGATAATCCAGAACAGGAACATGGAAAAAAGGACACATCCCCATCGAATAGCCCGTTTTCCTTTTTTCTGTAACTTAATATTATGCTTTTCCAGCTGCGGATAGATCAGCTTCTGCTCAAAGAGATTGATCAGCGGACTGAGAATATAAGCAAGGATTACACCATAGATAATAGGCGCCATAATTCCCAGAAAAGTTTTGATTCCCACGATCAGGGTTTTCATGTGAAATATGCCATAATAAAACAGCATACTGGCGGCAATTACCAGAAAAGCGGTTACACCCCAGTGTAAATATCGGTTGTCCCAACGAAATTTCATAATGTCCTCCTTTTTAACATGGTATGATTATAGCATATATTTTAACAAATGTCATGAAAATTTAATATATATTAAAAAAAATTATAGCAGTCTTGTTACTGTTCATACACCACTATCCCGAGGCATACAAGCCAAAATTCCATTGCCGCAGGCAATCTGGAATGAATTGAAAAGACTGTTATAAATTCATCCAAAAACAGATACTTTACCAAGGATGTGGTAAAGTATCTGTAAAAATATAATCCTATTTATTTTTTATTGAATCAAAAATCTCAATTGCCTGAATGATTGCTTTTGCTGCACCATCAATTCCAAGTTTGCTGCTGTCTACGCAGAGATTGTAGCTTGAAGCAGCACCCCATTTCTTATTGGTGTAGTAATTATAGTAACTGGAACGGCTCTTGTCTGTCTTATTGATCATGTCTTTTGCTTCTTTTGCAGTTTTATTATGTTTCTGTGAAAGACGGTTAATCCTCCAGTCTGTATCTGCATGTACAAATACACTGAAACAGTCTTTATACTCTGACAACGCATAATCTGCACATCTTCCGACCATAACGCATGGACCTTCGGAGGCCAGTTTCTTGATTGCATCAAACTGTGCAAGAAATACTTTGTGGTTCATAGGCATATCTGTAAATCCTGAAGAAGAATAACCAAATGAGTAGGTATCCATGACCAGAGAATATAAAAAGCTGTTAGTTGGTCTTTCATCATGATTCTCAAAAAGTTCTTTGCAGATACCGCTTTCATTTGCTGCGTGTTCGAGAAGTTCTTTATCATAACATTTAATACCAAAATATTTGGCAACTTCCTGACCTATCTGTCTTCCTCCACTGCCGTACTCACGACCAATTGTAATAATTGAACTCGTACTATTCATAGTCTGCACTCCCTTCTGTTACATATTCGATAGACATATTATACAGTATTTCCAAAAAAATGCAAACTACTTTCGTAATTTTTCTAATAATTTAACGAAATATTCAGGTAAAGGAGCTGTAAACTCCATATATTCGCCCGTTGATGGATGAACAAAGCCAAGAATCATTGCATGAAGCGTCTGTCCCTGCAGATGATAAGGATTCTTACCAGAACCGTACACTTCATCACCCAGAAGTGGATGACCGATACTTGTCATATGCACACGAATCTGATGCGTTCTGCCTGTTTCCAGACGGCATTCCACATAAGTGGCATTTTTGAAACGTTCCAGAACTTTATAATGTGTGACAGCATCCTTGCCGTTTTTATAGTTGACAGCCATCTTTTTGCGGTCAATCGGATGGCGCCCGATGGGACCTTCGATCGTCCCTTCGTCTTCTTTCAGTACTCCTGCTACGATTGCCCGGTATCTGCGCCTGATAGAATGCTCTTTTAACTGTTCTGCCAGGTTGCGGTGTGCATTATCATTCTTGCATACAAGAAGTGCACCTGTGGTATCCTTATCGATTCTGTGGACAATACCAGGACGCAGAACACCATTGATCCCCGACAGATTGTCCTTACAGTGAAACATAATAGCATTTACCAATGTTCCGGAAGTATGTCCGGCACTGGGATGAACCACCATCCCCTTTGGTTTATTTACAATAAGTACATCATCATCTTCATAAAGAATATCCAGAGGGATATCTTCCGGAAGTATATCCGGCTCTTTTATGTCAGGAACTGCTACGGAGATTTCATCTCCTTCCTGAACTTTGTAGTTGGCTTTTACAGCAGAACCATTGACGGTTATTTTCTGCTCTTTAAGCAGCTTTTGAATATAAGAACGTGACAATTCTTCGTTCATTTCAGAAAGATAGCGGTCAATCCGGATACCGGACTGACCGTCAGAAACCTGATAATTAAGAATTTCCATAATACTAATCCTTTTTTATTCTTAAGAAGTCATAATCTTCATCATTTTTGTATCTGAAACACACCAGCATAACAAGTAATATGCCACTGCATACCACATACATATCAGCTATATTAAATACCGGAAAATCAATCAGTGAAAAATAGATAAAATCCACAACATAGCCTCTGCATACTCTGTCAATAAAATTTCCAAGAGCACCGGAAACCATTACCAGTGCAGTTACTGACAGCGGCAGATAATATCTGTTTTTCGGGATTCTGGCATATACATAGATAAATACACCAAAAAACAAAAGGCACAAAATCACAAACACCGGAATTTTACCTTCAAACAATCCAAAGGCCATTCCACGATTTTCGAGATACCGTAATTGAAGAACTCCTGGAATGAGAGAGATATCAGGCTGATCTTTCAGTTGTGCCAGAACAAGAGATTTACTTCCCTGATCCAGGATTGTCAGCAAAAGGATAATAATACAGCCTCTAATCCAGTGCATACATGAAGATACGGAGGAAACAGCTGTCATACCAGAATCTCCCGGATTGCCTGGAGCAGTTCCTCATCTGTGACAGTTTTGTCTATAAAACTTTTACCGATCCCGTCCATAAGGATAAATTTAATATGACCGGCTTCCATTTTTTTGTCTTTTTTTGTTGCTGCCAGGACATCCCCGGCATTCAGTGAATCAACAGAAAGAGGAAGATTATAAGAATGGCACCCTTTTCTGATCTCTTCGTATTCTTCTTCTGTTAATAATCCTCTCTGCATGGAAAGATAAGCGGCAGCGATCAGACCGACTCCAACACACTGTCCATGAAGCAGCTGAAAGTTTTTCATTTTTTCGACTGCATGTCCGACTGTGTGACCAAGATTTAAAAGTGCACGTTCTCCCTGCTCCTTCGGATCACGCTCTACCACACCTGCCTTGATCTCGCAGCATCTGCGGATCATTCTGGAAAGCATACTCAGATCCAATTTACTGATCTCAGGCTGATTCTTACATACAAAACGGAAGAACTCTTCATCGCAGATCAGTCCTGTCTTAAGAATTTCACCCATTCCACAGGTGAATTCCCGATTCGGAAGAGACTGCAGGGTACTCATATTCATATATACAAGGCGGGGCTGATGGAAAGCTCCTACCATGTTTTTGTACTGAAGGAAGTCAACACCTGTTTTACCTCCTACGCTGCTGTCAACCTGTGCCAGAAGCGTAGTAGGAACCTGGATAAAATCAATCCCTCTCAGGTAAGTGGAAGCTCCGAAACCTGTCAGATCACCTACAACACCGCCGCCCAGCGCAACCAGCAGACCTTTTCTGTCCATTTCATTCTCAATCAAAGTTTTATATAATTCCTGTACTGTATTCAGGTTTTTGTTCTTTTCACCAGCTTCAAATACAAAAGAGAATATTTCAGAGGAAATTTCCTGAAGAGCTGATTTAACTGCCTCATAATAAAGAGGTGCAACATGACTGTCTGTCACAATACAGATTTTCCGGTTTTCAAGTCCTTCTTCTCTGATCGCACCGGCAAGATCCTGAAAGTCATTTTTAAAATAAATAGGATAATGGAAATCTCCTTCCCGTTTTACAAGTAATTTCTGTTCTGCCATTTTCCTGTTCTCCTTTTATTACAAAATTTATACATAGCGCATAATACGCACACTGCAGCGTCCTTTTTTTGTCTGGTGAGAAATACCGTCAAAAATGAACCGTCCTTTCCCACGTACAGATATAATGTCACCATCTTTCGGCTCATATCCGTTGCTGGTGATCAGTTTTCCGTTGACAAAAACCTGCCCGCCTTCAATATAAGATACCATACTGCTTCTGGATGTCTTAAAAGCAAGCGAGATCAATGAATCCAGACGTACCGAAGCGCAGGTACCGCTGACAGATTCAAGGACAGGGCGTGGAAATTCATCAGAATCCTCCACTTTTGTGATCAGAATATTGGTATGACGGACCCGGCACAGATTTTCAAGAAAGAATTCCGTCATTTTGTTCTGGCAGAAAAACCAGGCAGCTTTTTTCTGAACAACAATATCACCGATCACACTTCTGTCTACTCCAAGATTGAGAAGTGCACCGAGATAATCACGATGAGAAAGCTCTTCAGAGAATTTAAGAGCCTTTGGTTCAATCCTCAGACAGTCGATGGGATATTCCCATGTAAAAGCAAGAGCATCAGGATGAAATGCAACCATCTGACGCTCCGCATTCTCATAGCCTCCGGACGTCTCCATAACAATCTGGGGAAACTGATGTTTCAGGCTACTGACTATATTCTGTTCATTTAAATTAAGAAAATCCGAAAATGTAACGATATCTCTCTGCCAGGAGAGATTTGCCAATTCCCGGATTCTCTTAAGAAAAAATTCGTCTTTTTCCATCCTGGATCAATATCCTGCTCTTACAGACGGAGCAGAGCCTCCCAGAATATTCTGAAGGTCACCGGTAATATCTACATTGTACGGTCCAAGTACAAAGATATAGCTGGATACTTTCTGAAGGCTGCCGCCTAAAGAATAGCATGCACCGGACGTGAAATCGATGATCCTCTGTGCCAGTTCCACATCAATTCCCTCCAGATTCAAAATAACAGTAGAATTATCTACTAAAGTGTCAGCAATCTCACGCGTATCTTCCATAGAAGAAGGTTTGATCACACAGACTTCCATATTTGGGCCCTGATTTGATTTGCGGCTGCTTCTCATTGGAGTAATCTTGGAAGATGCTGCAGGACGTGTCTGGCGTTCGGCGCGTTCCTGTTTGACCGTAACCTTAGACGGAGCTGAAGCGGTCTGTTTTGGAGCAGATGCCTGTTTAGGAACTGTCTTTACTGTTTTCTCTTCTACATCATCGAAGTCATCATTATCGTCGGATTCTTTTTTCTTAGAGAATTTATCAAAAAATTTCTTCTTTGGTTTCTCATCGAAATCGTCATCGAGAAAGTCATCATCTTCTTCCTCATCTAACAGATCATCATCTAAGAATCCATCATCATCGTAATCATCGTTTAATTTGATGGCATCTAAAAATTTATCTAAAACGCCCATTTTAATCTCCAATCTTATTTTAATCTTCTTTTATTGAGTAATCTCTTTCGCCAAAGATACCCGTTCCCACGCGCACCATAGTGGCCCCTTCCTCAACTGCGACCTGATAATCATTTGTCATTCCCATACTCAGGACGCTCATATTAACATTATTAATGTTTTTGGCCGCAATGTCAACACTTAATTTCTTTAATTTTTGAAAAACTTCTCTGTTTTCTTCAGGATTTGCTACAAATGGTGCAATTGTCATAAGTCCTTTTACCTGAAGATGCTCATAAGAAGAAATTTCTTCCAGAAATGGTAATACCTCTTCGACTGAAAGGCCAAACTTACTTTCCTCTCCTGCTACATTTACTTCGATCAGAACCGGCATGCAGATATCTTTTTTTGCTGCCTCTTTTTCGATGGCCTCTGCCAGGCGGACAGAATCTACAGAGTGTATCATAGATACTTTATCAATAATATATTTCACTTTATTTCTCTGTAAATGTCCGATCATGTGCCACTGTACATCTGATGGCATCTGATCGTATTTATCTACGATCTCCTGAACCTTATTCTCCCCAAACACTCTTGCACCCGCATCATATGCTTCTTTCAGCATTTCCACCGGTTTGGTCTTACTGACCGCAATAAGAGTTACCTCTTGGGGAGAACGCCCTGCAGTATCGCAGGCCTCTTCAATATTCTTTTTCACAAGGTTTAGTTTATCAGCTAACATATTAAGCCTCCTTAATTAGTATAAAATGTCTTCTTCCTTTACTTTATCAGCGTTTCGAACAATGTGATCATATCTGGAAAGACCGTAGGTGGTGTTTTTAGATACAATAGCATATTCTTCGTTCTCATCAAGTATTTCAATACGGCGAAAAACCGCATAGCCTTTATTAATACAGTATACTCCCTCCAGGGTATCTGTCTCTCCGATCACATATTTTTCACCGGTATCCGTATTGATCAGGGCATCCCCTTCCTTAAATGAACTCTTGTCAACATAATAAATCTGAGGTTGTTCTGCTTCGTCCACTGCCAGTTTGGAGACAGATGAATCATCAATGCTTGCGTAAATGCTCACATTTTTAAATGTTGTTTTATTTTTCCCCTCATAAAGGGTAAAACCTGTCTGATTATCCTGTGTAGTGGCCATTCTGGATGGAATCACATAAAAATCCTTGGTTACAATAGAGGTAAGAGGGATTTTCAGACCTACAACTGTGTTGGTTACAAGTTCAATGTCCAAAAAACGGTCAGATGCATAACGAATCAGACCTTTATTGAAATCAATCTGTCCATATTTGTCACCGTCTATGGTAATAATGGAAAAATCTCCGTTTTGTGTCATATCGTCTTTTAAAAATTTGACACGTATTGTAGAACGGTCTTTCAGTTTTTCAACCTGTCTGTCGCTCAAAGGAATCAGAAGGCTCCAGCGTTCATCTGTGATAATGGTATAAATATCATCTCCTGCTTTTACCTTGTCGGAAGTTTTCAAATCTGTTTCATGGTAAGAATTCTGATCGAAATCTTCTGCCTTTACAGCATCTACTGTTTTTCCTTCATAATTATCCATGGAATATAAAACGATACCATCAGATTGGGACTGGCAGATAGTTTGATTTCCGGGATAAATATCTGCTGTTTTGTCATTGTCACCACTGTCATTTCCTTCACCGTCCTCATCTGAAGTAAGAGGAGCAGATGAGGTATTGCCAGACTCTGCATATTGAAGGATATTTCCCTTCAGTTCATATTTAAAGCTGTAGGTGCTGTTAAATTTACTTGAACTGAATCCTTTGGAAAAACTCATCATATCAGTCCGTACCTTTGAAAGTTCTTCCGGGGCAAGAGATGCCGGAGCAGAAGCTGTTTTTGTATCACTAAGTCCGTACACCGCTCCGGAAGCATTGATCTTACTGCCCTCCCTTGCATAATAAGTAATATAGCCTGATGAATCTGCCTTGCATAAACTTTCTTCACGTATGGCAAGACCGGTATATGTTTCGTTGCGGGATAAAGGTCCTGATGTAACCTGATAGGACTCAATATGAGTAGTTGTAAAATATAATATGGCACTGAATGCCATATATATGAATAAGATGCCAAACATGATCGTTCCGATATTCAGCCCCACGACCATGCGAAGCCTTGCCAGGATTCCCGGCATTTTTTTTGATTTATTATCAGACAATGGGATGTCTCCTTTTTGTGCAGTTCATAATCATTCTATAACTGTTCAGCGATTTCACAGTGACTGCTGAATAGTTACACTATTTTCCAAAATATTGTAACACTTTGCACATTTAAAAACAAGTTTATTCATAAAGAATTCACAATAATCGTTACTGTTCACACACCACTATCCCGTTACTTAGAATGGAGTAAACAGTAACGGGAGCACATAAGTAAGAACACATTTTCAGAATATAAGTTTGCTTTTTGTCAGGAATTATGATATGATAAAAAAATCAGAAACTGTTCAGTATCTCATAGAATAGCAGACTGCTGAATGGTTATGAAGAGTGTACGAACAAAAAATAACTTAAAAAGGAGGGTATAATTATGCCATATGGAAGAATCACGCCAAAGCAGCAGGAGATTCTTGATTACATAAAGAATGAGATTTTGAACCGGGGATTTCCGCCGGCAGTTCGTGAAATCTGCGAGGCAGTCAACCTGAAATCTACTTCTTCCGTTCATTCACATCTGGAAGCACTGGAGAAAAATGGATATATCCGCAGAGATGCAACGAAACCACGTGCGATTGAGATTATTGATGACAATTTTAATCTGGTCCGCAGAGAGGTTGTGAATGTTCCCATCATAGGAACTGTGGCAGCCGGACAGCCACTTCTGGCAGTTGAGAATATTGAAGGCTATTTCCCTATCCCTGCAGAGTTTATGCCTAATTCACAGAGCTTTCTGTTGAAAGTAAAAGGGGAAAGTATGATAAACGCCGGAATTTTTGACGGAGATCAGGTTCTGGTAAAACAGCAGTCCACAGCAGAGGATGGAGATATTGTTGTTGCGCTGATCGATGACGGTGCTACAGTTAAGACTTTCCATAAAGAAAAAGGATACTATCGTCTCCAGCCGGAAAATGATACAATGGAGCCAATCCTTGTACATGAAGGTCTTCAGATTCTTGGCAAAGTATTTGGTGTGTTCCGTTTGTACGAGTAATATAACTGATACGTGAATAGTCAGGCAGATATTCGCAATCCGCTTCGCAACTTGCTCATAATCGAATCAAGCAAGTCCCCATACACTGCAAATTATACTATATCAATTCAAAAAAACAACAGAGGAAATCAGGTATCTCTTAATGATGATATCTGATTTCCTCTGTATTTTATTTTGCAAATTTCACAAATTCAGGCGGATAAAATCATCCGCTTCGCTACGCAGCTCTACACCGAATAACTGTAAATTTTTCGTTACTGTTCACTGGTAATATCCCGCGAGGTGTTTTTTGTGAGCGAAGGTCACAGAAAACCCGAGACATACCGCGCGACTTTATGCGATTAGCATAAAGTCTGTGCATCGCAAGCGTGTTGCTGTGAACAGAGTGAACAGTAACAATTTTTTCTACTTATTTCTCAAGAAATTCATTAACGTCAAGAACCTTACCATCTCTCCAGATTCTTTCGAGGTCATAGAAAAGACGATTCTCTTCGTCAAATACGTGAACGATCATATCGCCGTAATCCATAAGAACCCAGCTGGAGTTTCTGGTTCCCTCAATCTGTTTTGCTTCAAATCCGGCTCTGCCAAGTGTTTCATCTACATTGTCAACCATAGCCTGAACCTGATTCTGGTTGGAAGCACTTGCAATTACAAAATAATCGGCAATTACAGATACTTCATGGATATCTATTACCTTAATATCTTTTCCTTTTTTCTCATCAAGTGCGCGGCAGGCAAGTTTTGCCATTTCAAGTTCTCTGTTCATGGAAACAACCTCTCTTTCTATCTGCTTTTGTAACTGTTCAATATCTTCATGATCAACAGACTATTGAATAGCTACATATATCTTCTCTAAATAAATATTTATATCCGTAATCTGCTCTCCCTGTTATGCTGTCCCCTATATGTAAAACTCTGCCAGTCGAGACAATTTATACTCAGGATTGTCTTTTCATATGCAGATCCCTGTAATACAAGAAAGCATCTTTCGTAGCATTATCAATATCTTTCGGATTTTCCTCCAGATAAGCCAGTGTATCAGCCAAAATCTTATACATACATTCGTCAAGATCCTGAAAAGCCAGTTTACGTACAATTGCAAGATTAGGAGCTTTATCACGTTTTGGTTCAATATAATCAGCAATATAGACGATTTTTTCCAACAGTGTCATCTCCGGCTTTCCGGTAGTATGCCAGGTGATGGCAGAAAGAATATTTTCATCTGTAACATCATACTTAGCCTTAGCTACGTAAGCTCCAAGCTTGGCATGAAGTAAAAAAGGATGTTCCTGTTCGAATTCAGATACCGGAATGTGATGCTGGCTGCACATTTTCAGCTTCTTTTTGTTCGGAATACATTTTGCACAGTCATGGAGCAGTCCGGCAGTCTGGGCTGTGATCAGATCACAGTCATGAACCATGGCAAGTGCTGCACATGTAAACATAACTCCCAACGTATGTTCATAACGATCCTCATCCAGATATTTTGCTAATTTTTTCTGCATTTTTATAAAATCATACTCTGCCATCGGAAGATCATCCTTTCTTTTCGGCCAGACTGTAAATCTGGTTTTCTCTGATATACTCAATCACCGGATCAGGAATATAGTAACGCACACTTTTATCTTCTCTGATCCAGTTTCTGAGCATTTCGCTGGATACATCAAGGTTTGTGGTATTCAGTGTCAGAAATGTGCCATTATATTTAAGCGAAAGACGGTTCATTTCTGCTTCGAGCTCTGCGATTGTGGAATGATTTCTTACAGCAGTTACCAGAATGCAGTTTCTGCAGATTCTTTCCGGTTCACGCCATGTATCAAAGTCATACAGGGAGTCTGCGCCGATTATAAAATAATAATCAGTATCCGGATTCTTCTCTTTTAGCATTTCCAGTGTATGATAAGTGTAAGTATAACCATTTTCATGCATTTCAGTCAGCGACAGTTCAAAGTGAGGATTTCCGGTAATCGCCCTGCGGACCATTTCAACTCTTTCTTCATCTGTGGCACGTCCCTGACGGTTTCTTTTGTGAGGCGGATTTCCAGAAGGCATGAACAGTACCTTTTCCAGTCGGAACTGTTCGTATGCTTTCTCTCCCAGAATCAGATGCCCCATGTGGATGGGATCAAAAGTACCGCCCATAATACCAATTCTGTGTTTGATGTCAGCCATAAAAAACTCCGTATTATTTTCTGGGTAATTCAATTTTTTTCTTTTCGTTTTTGCCTTCACGGTATAAAACAATTTTCTTGCCGATAACCTGTACGATCTGGGAACGTGTACGTTCTGCCAGAACCTCAGCCATCTGGCGCGGATCCTCCAGGCAGTTCTGAAGAACACTGATCTTGATCAGTTCTCTGGCTGCAAGCGCCTCATCTACTGCGGCTGTGTTCTCAGGAGTAAGACCACCCTTTCCAAGCTGAAGGATTGGATCCATGGTCATTGCAAGACCTTTTAAATAAGCTCTCTGTTTACTTGTCATTTTTATTTTCCTCTGTTATTCTCTGCAAACGGACAAAATCATCCGTCTTACCACATCTGTTTCATTATTGAATCTATTTATAGTAATCAAAATCAAATCCGTACATACGCACAGTATCACCTTCCTGAATGCCTGCCTTCTCAAGTTCTTCCAGGATGCCTCCCTCTTTCAGGAATTTCTGGAAGAATGCGAAACCTTTTTCGGAATCAAGATTTGTGTAGCCAAGCATCTTTTCAATCTTCGGTCCCTCGACAACAAAAATTGTCGGATCTTCAGGACTCTGCTCTACTGTATATGGAAGGTTTTCTCCGATCAACATATCTTCAGGGAAGAATTCCTGTTCAAATACTACAGGTTCCTGTGGGCAGCTGTCAAGAAGTTCTTTCACATGGAATAAAAGTTCTCTGACACCCTGACCGCTGACAGCGGAAATCGGATATACCTGGATTCCTTTTGGCTCAAATTCTGCCTTAAGTTTGTCAACCGGGCTATCTTCGCCGTCTTCTGTATAGATACAGTCGATTTTATTTGCTGCGATTACCTGTGGTCTTGCAGCAATTTCCGGATTATAAGCTTCCAGCTCTTTATTAATCTTATAAATATCATCAATCGGGTCGCGTCCTTCTGTAGATGCGGCATCTACAATATGGATAATGACTCTGGTACGTTCAATGTGACGGAGGAACTCATGTCCCAAGTCCCACACCTTCGGAAGCACCTTCGATCAGACCGGGAATATCAGCGATCACAAAACCACCGTTTTCAGTATCTACAACGCCAAGATTTGGGCTCAGGGTTGTAAAGTGATAGTTGGCAATTTTCGGCTGTGCGTTGGTAACACGGGAAAGGAATGTGGACTTTCCGACATTCGGGAATCCAACCAGACCTACGTCTGCGATTACTTTCAGCTCCAGAAGAACTTCCAGTTCCTGCGCAGGCTGTCCTGGCTGTGCATATTTCGGAACCTGCATGGTTGCAGTCGCATAATGCTGGTTTCCTTTGCCACCTCTTCCGCCTCTTAATACGATCTGGCGTTTATTTTCACCGGACATATCAGCAATTACTTTACCGGATTCTGCATCCATGATAACAGTTCCTTCCGGAACTTTTAATACAACATCTTTTCCATCGGCACCATGGCAGCGTTTTTTGCCGCCTTCCTGTCCGTCTTCTGCTTTATATTTTCTTCTGTGTCGGTAGTCGCCAAGGGTGTTCTGGCCTTCATCTACCTCAAATATCACGTCTCCTCCACGACCGCCGTCGCCGCCGTCAGGACCGCCATTCGGAACATATAATTCTCTGCGGAAACTTACATGGCCGTCGCCGCCTTTACCGGAGCGGATATAGATTTTCGCTCTGTCTGCAAACATATGACACACCTCTGTCCTTTACTAATAATTTCGTAATAGTAATCTTCTTAAATTAATGCATTTGAGACCGTTCAGCAGGATTTCGCACTCTGATGAGTCGGATCAATATGCATTATTTACAAGGATTGCTATGGTTTCTTTTATATCATATAACTCTTTTAATCTATAGCAATTCTACTATAAAAGAAAGGCTCCAAACCCATATTAGATTTGAAGCCTTCGCTTAACCAGATTATTCTGCTTCTACTGGAACGATAGAAACCTGTTTCTTATCGCGTCCTTTTCTGGTAAATCTTACGACACCATCTTTAAGTGCGAATAAAGTATAATCTTTACCGCAACCTACGTTCTCACCAGCATGGATCTTAGTTCCGCGCTGTCTGTAAAGAATATTTCCAGCTTTAACAAACTGTCCGTCTGCTCTCTTCGCACCTAATCTCTTGGATTCGGAATCACGACCGTTCTTTGTAGAACCAACTCCTTTTTTATGTGCGAATAACTGAAGGTTCATTTTCATCATGTTGTTACACCTCCTTGACTTTTACTGTCAAATATCGATTGTTATAACTATGTTCAATTTCTGTTAATCCGAGAATCAGCGAATCCATGAGAAGGGTTCCCCTCTCAGTAACCGGAGCCGTAAAATGAAAAGATACATAGCCGTCATCTTCCTGCACTTCAAACTGATCATCTGTAAATGTCTCAAGAGAATTTACAGTATTGATCACCAGTACAGAAACAGCAGCACAGACAATATCCTGTCCTTCCTCTGCATATCCGGCGTGACCTTTCGAAACAAATTCCAGATAATTTCCATTTCTCTTCTTAACTGTAATTGTAATCATAATGACACCAGATTAACCGTTAATCTTTTCGATTTTTACTTTAGTGTACTGCTGTCTGTGACCGTTTTTCTTGTGATATCCAGTTTTTCTCTTGTATTTGTAAACGATAACTTTTTTTGCTTTACCGTTCTCAACTACAGTAGCGGTAACACTGGCATCTTTCACATCTTCACCAGCTTTTAATCCGTCATTGCTTACTGCAATAACATTATCAAAAGTAACAGTTTCACCAGCTTCAACACCGAGTTTCTCAACTCTGATTACGTCGCCTTCAGCAACTTTGTACTGTTTACCACCTGTTGCAATAATTGCGTACATCTGTGGCACCTCCTATAATCTTTACTCGCCAGATATGGTGACCTTTCGGTGCTTGTACCTCTCTGTGCGGCATCTCATTTATAATAGCGGACAAAATTCGATTTGTCAATAAGTTTTTTTCAATTTCTTTGAATTTTTTTCTTTTATTTTACAGGTACAATTTCAATCCGGTATCCGTCAGGATCTGTGATAAAATACAAACTGCAGAGCAGTTATTCAGTTACGGAAAAATATCAATGAGAATTGCAGATGCTCGTTTAGTTTACATAATTATTTTATGGCAAACTATAATTCTCTGATTTCCTCAATCACAGGTTTTCGCACTTTCTTTCTGGTAAGTTCCAGGATGTGCAGTGGAGTGATGTCCACTGCTTTTGCCTTTACCGGATCTTTGCGCAGATATTTCTGCAGGACATGGAACAGTTCATCCTGATGATCCTGATTTTCCATATTAATAAAATCAATCAGAATAATTCCGGACAGGTTTCTGAGACGTAACTGTCTGGCAATTTCCTTTGCTGCCTCCAAATTGATTTTTCGGTAAGTTTCCTGCATTTTCTTTTTGCCTGTAAACTTTCCGCTGTTTACATCAATGGATACGAAGGCTTCTGTCTGCTGGATTACCAGAAATCCACCACTGTTCAGCCAGACTTTCTCATGCTGGATTTCTTCTAAGACAGTTTCCAGGCGATAAAGTTTGTAAAGAGGGAGAAGTTTATCATCATAAAACCGCAGCTTCTCTTTTTCCTCCGGGCTGTTACTGTTAAGATAGTCAGAAATCTGTCGGGATATCTCAGGGATATCTGTTATGATCTCTTCCAGGTTCCGGCTGTTGGCGTCGCGGACTGCAGAGATATAAAAAGGCTCTGTTCTATATACGCAGCTGAAACAGGTACGGGATCTTCCGTCTACAGCAGCTTTATGATACAGGCCCTTCAGGTATTCCAGTTCTTTCAGTATTTCTTCTTTTGATGCATCTGCTGCATTTGTACGAACGATGATACCAAACTCTTTATCCGGACGGTTAACTTCTGCTTCCATCCACTTACTGATACGGCTTCTGTCATCATTGGAAAGTTTGGAAGACAGACCAAATTTCTTATCGCCGGTTGTAAGAACCAGATATTTGCCTGTAAAATTCAGATTCGTGGTTACAGCCGGTAGTTTTCCCTTCATTGCTTCCCGGCTGATCTGCACAAGGATTTCATCTCCTGCCTTTAATGGGCGGTCACCTTTTTTTACAGAAGCATAAATCGCATTTGGAGCATCGGAAAGCTGCAGGTAGCATTTTTCCCCGGCAGAAATCTGTACGAATGCAGCACCGATATTGGCAGCTATATTCTCTATCTGTCCAACATAAATATTTCCAAGAGAAGATTTCTCCCCAACAGGTTCGAAGCGCAGTTCCATTACTTTACCGTCTTCTTCATACGCACATACATAGCATGGAATCTGCCGGATATTCATTTGGGTAATAATCAGTTTACTCAACTTCTTCACCCAGTGCTTCCAGAGTTACAAATTTATGTTCTTCCTCTGTTCCTTTATCTGCGTATACTTCCAGACGTTTGATGGAATAAGCAAATTCCGGAAGTTCTATGCCAAGCCATGAGAAGAATGTATCTGTTACCAGTTCCGGTTTTGTGTAATTGGCACTTGCGGAAGCAAGCATCATAAAGATCTTGTCTCCCTGAAGTTCCATCTTATAGATAAACGGGCGAATATCAATTTCCTTTTCGCTTCGTTTGGTCTTTTTCATTACTGTGATCTCCGGCTGCGCCAGGAAATCACTGATTTTATCTTTCCAGGAAATTTCAGGCTCTTTTCCCGGACGAAATTCTACATAATAATCGGCTGCTGCCACCAGTGACATTGCCTTACCCGCCTTTCCGTCCTCAACCTGACGGGTACTGAGTACATGTACCCCTTCTACCATCACTGCATCCAGACGTCTTGTGATCTCTGAAGTAGGAACTGTCTCTGCCAGCTCCAGATCGAAGTACTCTCCCAGACTTTCCGTACCAACTCCTAATGGTGCGGCAAAAGACATGATCATATGCGGACTGTATCCACCGGAAAAAGCAACCGGAAGATTGGCTCTGCGGATAGCCTTCTGGAAATAACGCATGGTATCCAGATGTCCCACAAATTTCACAGGACCCTCTTTGCTGAATTTAATTCTTACCTTCATAACATACACCTCCGCCATAACGCATAGCACCACAGCCGGAACATTTCTGACGGCAGTTTGGTGTTACGGTTTCTTTCTTTGCCTGTTCCCATTCGTGGATCAGGAACTTCTTGGTCACTCCTGCATCAATGAAATCCCATGGAAGGATCTCATCTGTAGAACGTTCTCTGAGAGTATAGAAATCAATATCTGTGTTGGTTTCCGCAAAAGATTCTTTCCATATATTATAGTCAAAACTCTCTGACCATGCATCGTAGATCGCACCTTTTTCATATGCTCTGAGGATAACTTTTGAACAACGGCGGTCACCTCTTGCAAGGAAACCTTCAAGAATCGTTACATCCGGCTCATGCCAGCTGTAGCGGATACTTCTCTGGTTTAACTGTGCGCGGATCTCGCTTTTTACGACCTTTGCTTTCTCCACGAAATCTTCCTCTCTGTACATACCTGCCCACTGGAATGGGGTAAATGGTTTCGGTACAAAGAAAGAGGTACTTACATTGACCTGAACCTTGCCATTACGTTTTTCTTTCGGCACTTCTTCATAATAAGTCTCTGCAATTTTCTGAGCAAGATGAGCAATACCTTTCATATCATCTTCTGTTTCAGTTGGAAGTCCGAGCATGAAGTAAAGCTTTACCTGATTCCATCCACCTTTGAATGCTTCACCTGCACCATGAAGAATATTCTCTTCTGTCAGACCTTTGTTGATAACATTACGCAGACGCTGGGAGCCTGCTTCCGGTGCGAAAGTAAGGCTGCTCTTCTTTACATCCTGTACCTTGCTCATAACATCCAGGGCAAAAGCATCGATACGCAGGGATGGCAAAGAGATATTGACAGCATTGCCATGAAATTCTTCGATAAGGAAGTTTACCAGTTCCTTCAGCTCAGAATAATCACTGGAGCTTAGAGAACTTAAGGAAATCTCCTCATGTCCTGTATTCTGAAGCATTTCTCTGGCACTTGCCTTTAAATCCTCCACATTGCGCTCTCTGGTAGGACGGTAGATCATACCTGCCTGACAGAAACGGCATCCGCGAATACAGCCACGCTGGATTTCCAGGGTAACACGATCCTGAGTAGCTTTAATAAATGGAACTACAGGAGCTTTGATCGCGCGGTAGTCTTTAGTGACATCGGTGATCAGCTGTTTACAGACTTTCTCAGGTACGCCCTCTTTTGCAGGTGTAAAGGAAGCAATGGTGCCGTCTTCTTTGTAGGTTACATTGTATAAAGAGGGAACATAAATTCCGGGAATCTGGGAAGCTGCAAACAGGAAGTCTGCTCTGGAGCCGCCTGCTACCTTGTTTGCCTTATATGCATCAAACAAAGCATCATAGACAGTCTCACCCTCGCCAATATAAAACATATCAAAAAATTCTGCGATCGGTTCCGGATTATATGCACATGCACCGCCGCCGATGACGATAGGGTCATCTTCCTTACGATCCTTTGCCAGAAGTGAAACATGGCTCAGGTCAAGTACCTGAAGCACATTGGTATAGCACATCTCATATCCAAGGGTAATACCAAGGAAATCAAACTCCTTTACAGGCTCCTGGGATTCCAGGGCAAAGAGAGGAATATGTTCCTCACGCATAATTTTATCCAGATCCATCCACGGAGAAAAGACACGTTCACACCAGACATCCTCACGTTCATTGAACATGTTATAGAGGATCATCATGCCCAGATTGGACATACCGATTTCATAAACATCCGGGAAGCACATGGCAAAGCGGATATCTACGTCATTCTTATCTTTCATTACAGAGTTGACTTCACCACCGATGTAACGGGCAGCCTTGTCAACTTTCATTAAAATTTCATCGCTTAAAGCTAGAGTTCTCATAGTATTCCTTTCAGAGGTTATTGTATCAACATTGTGTTAAGCAGGGAAAATCCCCCACAATGTTCCTATTATATACGGAATGGTGGGGGATTTCAAGGGAGAGTCGGATAGTTTGCAGTTTTTATCTGACAGTATCAGGCTGTAAAAGCGTGAGTAATGTTTCGTATACATATGTATTTTCTCTGACGATTATAGAAAGTTCCTCTTTGGCCTGATTCAGCTGGTGAAATAAATTACGGACATCAGATCTGCCTTCTTTGAAATGTTTTGAACGCAGATATCTGTTCTGATCATAGTAATATCGTTCGTCCAATATGATAACAAGACGTTTTATGTCTCTCACGGCAGTAATCTCATATTCATAACCCTGATGTATATAATCTTCCAGTAAGGCAGCAGTCTCCTCTTCATTATTTGCATATACAACAGAAACATGCGGATAGGGTTTTGAGGTTTTTCTGTCTGTAAGGTGTATCATATTCTGGATAAATGAGGAAAGTTCCGCATTGGTACGGATGCGGTTGGTTAAGTGAAACATCTGGATTTCCGGCAGGTTTTCTATGAGTTTTAATGTATTTACCCCTAATTCTTCAGGACATATGGCATCTTCGGAATCGCTGGAAAATATTACAGGAAACTCCCCCTCCGATTGCGTTAACAGAATCTGCAGTTTTTCTGAAGAAAGTAAATGTGCTTCGTCTACCAGAATTGCACTGTAATGTTTCAGCTCTGTGTTTTCGGTCAGCTGATTGTCCGAAAGAAAAGCAATACGTTGTAAACGTTTATGCAGTATTTTCCATTCTTTTCCGGCATTGCCGCAGTGAATCATGCATATCTGCTGACGCCTGGACAGTTTCATGGCGATATCATAGAGAAGCAATGTTTTTCCTGTTCCGGGAAGTCCGGTAAAACAGAAATATTCGAACCGGCTGATACGGAGTTTCTTTAAGATCTGGCGCTGGATATCCCGCTTCAGGCGGCAGACAAGACCCGTTTTCAGGCATCGTGGAGCGATCTGGCCTGGAAGCAATGGAAATTATTACCGGGTGCGGAACACTTCTCCGGGACGCTTTCCGGCAGCGTTGAAAATGGTTTGCTTACCGCGTCGATGAAGCAGGCAAAGATGCCTTACGAAACGGTATTCCGTGCGCCACTGGAAATCGCCGACGGCCAGGCAACTATAAGCTGGCTGAACAATGACAAAGGTTTCCAGCTGGATGGGCGTAATATTGACGTTAAAGCCAAAGCCGTCCATGCGCGCGGCGGTTTTCGTTACCTGCAACCTGCTAACGATGAACCCTGGCTGGGTATTCTGGCTGGCATCAGTACCGATGATGGTTCACAAGCCTGGCGCTATTTCCCGGAAAACTTGATGGGTAAAGACCTGGTTGATTATTTAAGTGGTGCGATTCAGGGCGGTGAAGCGGATAACGCGACGCTGGTTTATGGTGGCAATCCGCAACTCTTCCCCTATAAACACAACGAAGGTCAGTTTGAAGTGCTGGTGCCGCTGCGCAACGCGAAGTTTGCCTTCCAGCCGGACTGGCCTGCATTAACTAACCTTGATATTGAACTGGACTTTATTAACGACGGTTTATGGATGAAAACCGATGGCGTTAATCTGGGCGGCGTGCGCGCGAGTAATCTCACCGCAGTGATCCCTGACTACTCAAAAGAAAAACTGCTGATTGACGCTGACATTAAAGGTCCGGGTAAAGCCGTAGGCCCTTACTTTGATGAGACACCGCTGAAAGATTCCCTGGGTGCGACCCTGCAAGAACTCCAGCTCGACGGCGATGTGAATGCTCGCTTACATCTTGATATCCCGCTGAACGGCGAGCTGGTAACCGCGAAAGGTGAAGTGACGCTGCGTAATAACAGTCTGTTTATCAAACCACTCGACAGCACCCTGAAAAATTTGAGCGGTAAATTCAGCTTTATCAATGGCGATCTGCAAAGTGAACCACTGACAGCAAGCTGGTTTAATCAGCCGTTGAACGTGGATTTTTCCACCAAAGAAGGGGCAAAAGCCTACCAGGTTGCGGTGAATCTCAACGGTAACTGGCAACCGGCGAAAACCGGCGTTTTGCCTGAAGCGGTGAACGAAGCATTAAGTGGCAGCGTGGCGTGGGATGGTAAAGTGGGCATTGATCTGCCTTATCATGCTGGCGCGACCTATAACGTAGAGCTGAACGGCGATCTGAAGAATGTGAGTAGTCACTTACCTTCACCGTTAGCCAAACCTGCGGGTGAACCACTAGCGGTAAACGTTAAGGTTGATGGCAATCTCAACAGCTTTGAATTAACCGGACAGGCTGGTGCGGATAACCATTTCAATAGCCGCTGGTTGCTTGGTCAAAAGCTGACGCTCGATCGTGCTATTTGGGCGGCAGACAGTAAAACGCTCCCGCCGTTGCCGGAACAAAGTGGCGTTGAACTCAATATGCCGCCGATGAATGGTGCCGAGTGGCTGGCCCTGTTCCAGAAAGGCGCTGCGGAGAGTGTCGGTGGTGCAGCGAGTTTCCCACAACACATAACGTTACGTACGCCTATGTTGTCACTGGGAAATCAGCAATGGAATAACCTGAGTATTGTTTCGCAACCGACGGCAAA